>R23__coassemble_310_pt1 | contig 35104 bp, 28 predicted proteins | sample R23__metabat2_high_PE_030 | metagenome-assembled genome bin R23 | reverse complement strand
AATTTTTAGGGTTAAAAACGTTATTAAATTAAAAGAAAATGAAAAAATTAGTAGTGTTGCTGACCACAGTTTTTATGGTGGCATGTCAAAGTACAGACCTGTTCGATGAGCAGGCTAAAGAAAGAGACATCAAAGCACAGTATGCTGCGAATTTCTCGAAGTCCTATCCAGACGTAACTCTCAATCAGAATTGGGATTACAGTAACAAGAACGAGGCATATGGCCTGCCTACCAACATCAGACGTGGTGTAACACGCAGAAGTGCATCAGATTATCAGTTAGCCACTGGCGATGCATATGAGGTGGACAACAGCACACTGACGTGGATGAAAAGCAAGTTGAAAGATGGACAAGATAATCGAGGACTGGGCAAGCCATTCTATATGAAAACTCCAGGTAACAGTTTCACTATTGTACCAATCTTTCAGGGACAAGCTTCATCAGTATGGGAGCTTCATGCGGTTATTGGCGGTGTTGATTTCAAGGTCTGGGAAAAGTGCCAAGATGTTTGGGTCAAGAAGAACGAAAACAGCGATTGGCAGACCGTATCATCACTTTCTAACACTGAATTGTACAAGAATACGCAAGATGTTTATGCTGTAAGGGCCAATACCTATACTTTCAATAATGTTCCTGCTGGTGTGGAGATGTATTTCTATCTTACAGTTACAAAAGTGACAAATAGCAAATACAACTATACAGTGAACAGCCAAATGTCATCACTCAACGGTATGATGTTGGCATTGAAAGACTGTCCACGCCCGGCAAACATTGCTGAGGATAACGAGGTCATGATCATTGGATGTGAGGACGTTTACGATGAGGGCAGTGTTAAATCAGACAATGATATGAATGATGTGGTATTCATGGTGTATGGTAAGCCAGAAGTACCTTCTACGATTGAGATTACAGAAGACATGAGCATCGAGAAAAAGGTAACCGTACGCTATATGATTGAAGACTTGGGCTCTACTGACGACTTTGATTTCAATGACATCGTTGTGGATGTTTCTGAAGTATGGACTTCAAGTCCCGTATTCACCAATGATGTTCTTAGCGGATGGGTGGACTCTGACAAACATCAGGAGGCTGTTATCCGTCATCTAGGAGGTGTACTGCCTTTCAAACTGACCATTGGCAGCACGGAGTTGGAGGAGCATGCTGGTGTACTCGGTTCAAATCCCGATGAGAAATTCGTAGTAAGCGGATGGAATAAGGACCAGCATAATATCAATGTCATGGTTAAGCAGTCAACGAATTCTGAGGTTTACAATAACGTTACATTCCCCAAGGCAGGTGAAGCACCTATGATTATCGCTGTGGAACCCACACAGAATTGGATGAAGGAGCGTGTCAGTGTGCCATCTGATTGGTTCTACATTCCGGACTAATCTCACTTTCATTATAAAAAGGTGGCCCTCCTGTGTTACAACGGGAGGGCCACCATCATATTACTTTGGCTGTAAAGTCAGTAAGCATTTTTGAGAAATTTAGATTCTAATCAGCGTAGAACCGCTGTGGCCCAACTGGACGATATAGATGCCTTTGCCTAATGTGGGCAAGGGCATCGTGATGTTTTGCTGACCACTATTGACGTTTGTCTGATAGACGATAGCACCGCCAGTGGTGTAGATGGTGACGGCGACGGGCGTTGTGGGCACATCGGCAAAAGCAATATGCAACAGGCCATTGTCAGCCCAGATGCGTGCATCGCTGGGCTCGTGCTGGCTAATCTCCTTGATGCCTGTCGCACTCAGAATGTCCAGCAGTCCGCGATAGGCGTCAATCTCGCCATAGCCGTATTTGTTGTTCGGATAGCTGAGGCCTTCTTCCGGGTGGCGACTGGTGCGTCGCAGTACGCCTATGATGTCGTCGCGCGTCAGGTTCGGGTTGGCCTGTAGCCACAACGCGATGATGCCTGCCACTACGGGACACGACATGGACGTGCCGGAGTCTGAGTGCCACGCGTAGGTGCGACCGTCAACGTCGAAATGAGCCACGTCGTAGCCCGTTTCTGTGGGATGTGCTTCGCGATAGTAACTGCTGTAGGCGGATATGATATTCCTGCCAGGTGCGCAGATATCAGGCTTCGTGCGCTCGTCGAGGGTAGGACCTACGGACGAGAATGGGCTCCACAGTCCAGCCTCCTCGTTCTGGTACGTGTTCTTAATCCATTTGCCTTCCATGTTGCGGAAAGTCTCGCGGTGCGTCGTAGAGCCCACTGTGATGGTAGGCTTCAGACAGCCAGGACTGAAGATGTTGTGACTCGTCGTGGCGTCGTTCCATCGTGGGTCGGTGTCGAGGTTTGCCAGTGCGTTCGACGAAGAGCCATAGACTGCCGCCTGCTGTTTCTTGCCACCAATGACAATGGCGAGGGGCGGCATTTGGTTGAGCTCCTTATTGCCGTGCAACTGTACCATCGAGATGCTGCCTTGCTGGTCGAACGCTGAGGGATAGCTGTTGATGACCACTGCCACTGTGTCGTTTCCTACGAAGAGCGTGTCAATCAGTATGCCAGCCCAACGTTCGTCGTCAGCGGCAATCTGCAACTGATGGGTAGGCGTGTTGCTTTCTGCATAGGCATAGAACGTCAGGGCGACCGGGCCGTTGCTCTTGATGCGATACAGCGGGTCCTTGTTTTCTGTCTTGAGGAATGCGCCCGCCTGTTCCTTGCCTACAGGCTTGTCGATATAGGTCAGTGCGCGACTCTCGTTACCTGCTGAGGCTACGAAGATGCGCCCAGGCCCCGTGAGCCGTTCCAGGAAGTCGTTATACAGCATGTCGTCGTCGTCCATATACGGCGTGTAGCCCTCGCTGAACGATACCACACACGGCTTACCTTGCTGCGCAGCGTAGTCGAAGATGTATTTGAACCCCAGCGCATCCGTTGCCGAGGTGTAGAGATAGTAGTCCTGCTTGTCGATAAAGGCGGTGTCGCTGGTCACGGCGTTGGCCACCAGACAGATGTCACTCTCGTAGGCCACTCCGCGATAAAGCGCATCATAGCCACAGCCTGCCGCAATGCCTGCGGTGTGGGTGCCGTGTGACTCTTCCTTGCCGTCGGTGGCACAGCCTTGTGCAAGAATCTCGCTCTCCGTGACAAACTCCCTGCCGACAGGCAACTTACCCGTGGATGCCTCGTCGTGTTTGGCCAGCTGGTCCCAGAAGGCCTTGATGCGGTATTCGCTACGCCCTATATTATTATAAAAGGTGGGGTGGGTGAGGTCAAAGCCCACGTCTTCCACTCCCACGACAACGCCTTTGCCCGTGAATGCACGATGCTCCGCCGTTTGCTCATAGACGGGCAGTATGTTGTTGATTCGCGATACGGTGTCGAGGGTTACACGGGCGCGCCGGTTGGCCTCCACGCGCAGTACCGTAGAGAGCTCTATGAGTTTGCCAACCTGCGACAACGGGATGGTGATAATGTAGATATCGCCCAACTGCGCATAGACGATGCCCCCGTATTTCAGCAGAGAGTCTTCGGTGAGTGTCTTGCTGGTGCGCACAAAGACGGTGGTCAGCATCTCTTTCGCATCCTCTGTCCGCCTCATGTTTCCAATATCATGACCTGCCTCCATGCTCTCCCTAAGCCATGCAGACAACTTTTCCTGTTGCGCATTCACCGTGAGTGGCAACATGAGGAATAGCAGACAGAAGTGTTTAAACGTCATATCAAATCATTTATGCAAAGATAACTACTTTTCACTAAACGACCAAATATAATCACCAAAAAGTGATATTCCTCCCAATAAAGATTAGTTATACCCATTTAAAAAAGGACTCATTACCGTGAGTCCTTTTTTTGCTTGTATTACTCTTTGAAAATCTTCTGGGCAAATAGGGTGAGGTAGATGCGCCAGTTGCGCCAGATGTGGCCACCATCGTTCTCGTAGTATTCGTAGGGGTAGTGGTGGGCGTCGAGGTATTGTCGCAACTCAGTGTTCATCTGCATGAGGAAGTCGTCCTTGCCAATAGCTATCCAGAAGAGCTTGGGCTTCGAAGCGAAGAGGCGCGCCATCTGGCCGTCGAAATCCTCGTTGAGCTTGGAATTAGGCGTGTTGGGAATCAGCTCCTTCGGCATGCGACAGGCGGCAGACTGCAGTCCGTAGTAGTCGAACACCTGAGGGTAGAGGCGCGAGATGCCGAAGGTGTGGCCACCACCCATGGAGAGACCCGTGACGGCACGGGCAGAGCGCTTCTGGATGGTCTGGTAGTGGTTGTCTACGAAGTTGACAATATCCATGAAACTTTCCTCCATCGTTGACTTGGCACCGCGCTGGTTGAAGGCGTTGCCATCGGGGGTGTACATGCCCTCGTGCCACCAGCCAGGAGCAGCATTGCAGGTGGGGTTGCCATTGGGCATAACGACAATCATCGGCACACACTTGCCTTCAGCAATGAGGTTGTCCATGATTTGCGACGTGCGACCGAGGTCGCTCCACGCTGTCTCGTCGCCACCGTGGCCGTGCAACAGATACATGACGGGGAAACGCTTCTTGCCGTCGTATGTGGGCGGCAGATAGATGGTCATGCGACGCTGTTGTCCCAGCGTGGGACTGTCGTACCAGACGCGCGACAGCGTGCCGTGGGGTACGTTGTTGACAGTATAGAGGTGGCCCTTGTCGCTGTCCGTCTTCGACACGATGAAGATGTTCGAGAGGGTAGAGATGTCGCGATTGACGTAGCTGTTGGCTGGGTCGATGAAACGTTGTCCGTCGACCGTCAGGCTGTAGGAATAGAGCTCTGGCGCCAGCGGACTCGTGGTAACCGTCCAAATGCCATTGTCCTGACGGGTCATATCCAGTTGCTGACCACTAATCTCCTTGAAGTCGCCAAAGACGCTGACCGCCTGCGCCGTCGGGTCGTAGAAATTGAAGGTCACTGTGCCGTCGGCATTGACTACGGGCGACTGCACGCGGGGGCGCATGCCTAACTGTTGTTGTGCGACACTGCCCACAGCAAGAAGGCTGCAGACAGCCATAGAAAGTATTCGTTTCATGTCAGTTGTTTTGTTGGTTAGTCTGTCTCTGTATTGTCAGTTCCGGTTGCCCGTTTACTCTCCATAGATTTCCTTGAGCTTTTCGCCCAGTGCCTTGCCACGCAGGTCAATGGCGATAATCTTGCCTTGCGGGTCGAGAAGCACGCTGGCAGGGATGCTGCGTACACCATAGATATCGCTGGCGGAACACTGCCATCCTTTCAGGTCGCTCATCTGTGGCCAGCGCATGCCCATCTGCTGAACGGCATTCACCCAAGCATTCTTCTTCTGGTCGAAGGACACACCGACGATTTCAAAACCTTTGGTGTGGTAGCGCTCATAGTTCTGAATGACATTGGGCATCTCCTGACGACAGGGACCGCACCATGAGGCCCAGAAGTCAACCATTACGTAGTTGCCTTTGCCGGCCCACTGTGAGAGACGTACCTCTTGGTCGTTCATATCCTTCATGCTTAGCTCGTGGAACATCGTGCCGGGCTTGCGCTTCTCGTAGCTTGCCAACAACTGCTTAGGCTTCTCCATATCGGGATTGTTATAGTAGGCGGCTGTAGGGTCGAGGGCCTCTTTCAGTCCTTCGTAGCCTAAGTCATACATGGCCTCCTTGATATAGCGGGCAGGCAGTTGGTTGTCCTTGTTCTCGCGGATGATGCGCTTGACGAGCTTTATCTGCTCGACGCTGATGGAGTCGAGCATGGCAGAGAGCTGTGTGACTCTCTTCTGCGTGGTAGCCTTCTCTCCCTTGGAGTCACTCTTCATGAGTTCTCTATACTCTTTGATGAGTGTCTCTCCCCGTGCGTCGAGGACAGCCATCTCGGTTTCGTAAATCTCTTGCTGTGCTTGTGCACCGATGGCGGCTATCGCCATGAGTGCGATGGTAAGTAATCGTTTCATAACACTTTCAATAATTAGTATTTCTCGAAAAGCCAGTGCTGGCCGTTCTTGCTGAGTGTGAGGTGGTCGCCATCGAGGGCATCGATTCTGACACGGATATTGGTGAAGGGCTTCATGCCGAACTCGTTTTCTACCATGATGGTGTCTGTCTTCTCCTGATAGATGGATGAACACTGCATGAACAGGCTGTCACCTACGTGCTGGAATTTGGCAAAGACCTGCTGACGATTGGCCTTGCGGAACTGCGTGATGGTGCCTGAGAAGCTGACATACATGTCTTCATAACCCTCCAGTCGCCACTGTCCTAACAGGTCGCCCGCATTGCCGCCTTCCTGACAGGAAGAGAGGGTAGATGTAAGAAGGAAGATATAAGATGTAACAAGTATGAGGTGCTTAGAGAATCTTGCCATGATAGTTGATTTTTAAGTTAAACGTTGAGCAGTCACCATAGATGTTACCTTTATCGAAAGCCCATGCCGCCGACATCTGCCAAGGACCTTTGGTATAGGTGCCCTGTAACATGGCGTCGAAGGAATGGTGCTTGGGGTAGATGGGCTTGTTGTATGTGCCCATTCCCTCACGATAGGAACCTTTGACAAGATAGGAAATGTGGTCTGTCAACTCACCGTTCAGAGCTACATGCCACGCTTTGACGCGATTGTCGCGGTACATGTTGAAACCGTCCATATTATAAATAGGTGAGGTGATGAGCGGGTTGCCTGGAGTCATACCGTAGTGGGCGTAGCTGCCATAGTAGGTGTGGTTGTAGTATTCGTCGTTGCCCACCACCTTGTCGGTAATCTGCGAGCGAATAGGTTCGGGGTAGTCGCCACGGTCGTAGTGCAAGGGACCGCCCTGATTAGTGGTTTGGAAATACTCGATGACTGCACCACGTATCCACTGGTGCCCAGCGGCACGATTGACGTACTCGACGCCCCACAGTCCATCCCATCCGTTGCCTTTGCGCATGCCTGAGCCGTCCTCGAACGGGTCTTCCAGATAGGCCTGCACCATGTGGTCGCGGTTGATGTTCCAACTCAGCTGGATAGTCATCGACCCCAGTTGGTTGCCATAGACCCAGTCCTCCATAGCGCCGTTCTCGAAGTAGTTCTTGTCGCCAAAGGGCAGGAAAATGTCGAAGAAGTCCTTCATCTTCACGGGATGCTCTTTCTCCACGTATTGCCCATTCTCCATGCCGTATTTGTTGCCGGCAAACTGTGCCACGTGCTCAATACCTGCGGTCACGTAGAAAAGCTTCTCTGGATTGGTGCGGAAGTAGAAGTGCTTCTGGTGGTACCAGATGCCTGTGGCGTATTTGTAGTTGACGTCTGTGTGGTCGTTATAGACATCCTTGCGGTACTGGCTATCCAGGAACTTTCCATAGCCACCCTCAAAGTGAATCTGCAGCCAGCCGTTGGTGTAGGGCACTGTCCAGAAGTCGCGGGTTCCGATGCGTACCTGTGGGATGGGCTTGGCATTAGTGCCTTTGGCGAAGGTACCCGATGACAACTGAGTGTTACGCAGGATGGCGTCGTTCTCGCGGGCGCCTACCTCAAAGAAAAACTTGTCGTACTCCAGACTAACGTACAACTGTTGTAGGTAGGCCTTGTGGTCGGCATGCACAGAAGCAATGATGTCTGCACCACCCGTCAGCGTGAAGTACTTAGACAATGAGTGCTCCGCCTCGATGGCGCCTCTCACATAGCCTGTGTTGGGTCTTGTTGCCAGCACATGGTGACGGTTGCTTACTAACTGGTAGGCCGTGAAGTCGCCCGTGCCCACAGCCATCTCTGTCGACAAGTCATAGTTGACATGGGTTGAGAGCGTGTCTTGTGCTGAGATCGAAGATATATAACTGATGCTGAGAAAGAATCCCCATAGTAGATAGCGTCTCATAACATTTTAGTATTGGTGGATATCTTTTCTGCAAATCAGAATTTCTTGCCGAAGACAATGTTCACAAAAGTGAGGAAGACAATCTTGATGTCAAGCCACCAAGAGCGGTGTTCCAGATATTCCAGGTCCATTCGCAAGCGTGTCAGCATTTTCTCCATGGTATCCGTATAGCCATTGTAGATGGTAGCCATTGAGGTAATGCCCGGACGAATCTGATAGAGACACTCGTAGCGTGGGTCATGCTGCATAATCTGGTTGATGTAGAACTTGCGTTCAGGACGTGGCCCAACAAACGACATGTCGCCAATCAGTACATTCCAGAACTGGGGCAACTCATCCAAATGGTGGTCTCGCAGGAACTTACCAGTTTTTGTCAGTCGTGAATCAGTCTCAGCATTCCACAATTGTGGCTCGCCATTCTTCTCCGCATCGATAATCATGCTGCGGAATTTATAGATATAGAATGGGCGTCCAAAACGTCCTATGCGTATCTGCTTATAGATAACTGGTCCGTCATTGTCGCGCTTGATGGCGATATAACAGAGCAGAAATAATGGGGAAAAAACAATAAGGCATATTAGTGCCGTCAAGAAATCGCACAGTCGTTTAACTTCTTTTTCAAAAGCAGTCATGCCATCATATATGTACGTAAACTCTTGTTTCATGAACTATAGTCTGTGTGCTTCAGTCTTCTGTATAATGGAACGTACGCCTGCGTCTATTTATTGTGCACATCCGAGATTTTTTTTCTATTGTTAAGGTGTTAGTTGAAGTTCTTAATAAATATAGATTATTTCATTTGAAGGAAACGCTTGCTGTCAGCGTTACGCTTCAGTACCTTGACAAGGTAGGTCGGCATGAATATAAGGAAGAAATAGATGTACGCACGTATGCATGTGTAGCCGAATACCGTTTCATAGACGTTGACATTGTACTTGACGAGCGACAGCTTGTTGCTCGACACCGAATTCTGGCGATTGCGGTAGTAGGCCAGAGGCTCTGTGATGCAGAAGCATATCTGGCACTCTTTCAGGATGTTCAAGAACAGTGCCCAGTCTTGACGCTTGCGGATGGCAGGCATGTAGAACTTATGGCCCAGGCGTTTGATGTCGTAGATGGCCGTCAGACAGCCAATCTTGTTGTCACGCTTCAGCATGCCTAAAGTCAGGTGCTTGGGCGAGATGTTAATACCCGTCAGCTGATTATTGTCGTCGCAGATGAGATATGACGAGCTGCACAATGCACAGTCCTTACGGGTCATGAGGGCTATCTGGCGCTCCAGCTTCTCAGGCATCCAACGGTCGTCGCAGTCGCAGAAGGCGATGTAGCGACCCTTGGCACGCTCGATAGAACGGTTGCGGGCAATGGCAGGACCGACATTGCTCTTGAGATATTTCACCTTGACACGCTTGTCGCGTTGGGAAAAGTCCTTGAGAATGTCAATGGTGCCGTCGGTAGAGCAGTCGTCAGTAATCAGCAATTCCAGGTTGGCATACGTCTGTGAGAGTATGCTCTCAATGCTGTCAGCAAGGAATTTGCCGGCATTGTAGGTAGGCATGATAACTGATACTAACTCTGGTCTCATTCGTCACTTTTTCGCTTAGTGGCTGCAAAGGTACAACAAAAATCTCATATTATGCCCTTTTTATTCAAAAATCTACGAAAAACGTTGGCGTATCAAAGAAAAGTATGTAACTTTGCTCACCTATTCAGTTAATTGTGAGACATAGATGACGATATATTTTCTTTCAGCAATTGTTGCGTGGCTCCTTGGTGCACAAGTTGCACTAAGGGAGATGCGTCTGCTTTCAGGACACTACAACTATAAATTAATGACTCCGCAGTATGTTACCTTTATATCTTTTGCGGTGTCTGTATTATTGTTGGCATACGATATCTTTAATTACTCCGTCAGTATGTCGTGGCTGTTGGCTGTCTGTGGGGTGACATTGACATACGCTGTATGGGAGTGGATTCTCTCAATACTTTCACCACATAAACTGTTCATCTCGCTACTGTTGAGAATCCTCTTTATATTCGTGACGACACGGGTTCTTTGCTTAGCAGACATGAAAGCACTAATGCCCTTTGTCGTAGCAGGCCTGTTTTTGCGCAATTCTCCTTTTGGCGTAGTTCATGGAAAACCGTTGTTTCTTGTTTCCAGGATGAAACGGAAAACGAATGACTGTTTCCCTGAAACAGATGTGGTCAAGACGATGACGGAAAAGAACTCACGTATTGATGTAACAACATACGGCATCAACCCCGATACGAGCGAAGATTTGATAGAACGAGTTCAGAACCTTATTGACGAGGTTGGACGTCGAGGCGGAGGCGTTCTTTTCTTTCCTCGTGGTCGCTATCTCTTCAATAAGCAGGGCAAAAAGGCGTTCCTGCAAATCAATCATCCTCATATCACTATTGAAGGAGAGTGTGATGAGGATGGGAAACTGCTGACAGAATTTATTAACTGTGGAAATCTGGTGCAGGGTAGTCGTAATCCATGGATTTCTCCTTTCTTTATTACTACTGGAGAAGGTTTGCAGCCCAGCAATATGTTCTTTGGTCTGGACTTCAGAAACCCCAAGCATATTCATTCAGAGAGCAGTTCACTTTCTGATCCAGGCAGTGATGGTAAGATTCTCACGCCCCCTTTGGCCACAGGCATTACTGCCGATGCTCAGAAAGGTGCCACTCGGCTACAGGTTGAGGACAGCAGTCTGGTGGGTAAATATATCTTAATAGGTATGTTTAACACTGATGAAAGCGGAAGTCTGATAAAGGAACTGTTGGGTGTTCAACAACTCAGACCAGAATGGCATACAGCCCTTAGGGCAGGAGATGAGGTGGCTCCTTCCTTCCAGTGGCTTGTGGAAGTAAAGAGCGTTGTTGATGCACATACGATTGAACTGTGCACTCCTCTGTTGTGTGATATCTCTATGAAGTACGAGCCACAGGTGTTCAATGTGGAGATGCTGGAGGATATCCATATACGCAACATCTTGATAAGCAGTCGTTGGAATGGTCTCTTCCGACATCATGGCTTCCCATTGTATTATAGTGTCGCAAAAACGCAGGAGATGGACTATGGATGGAATGGAATCAACTTGAAGCGTGCTGCCCATTCGTCGGTCGAGAACGTTGTCCTGTCCAATTTTACGAATCCGTTGTACGTGCAGGATAGTCGCAGTGTTACTGTGGCGTATGTTAAAATAAAGGGGTATGATGGCCATCAGGCATTGAAAATGTATTGTCATACCAGTGACAGCCAGTTTCATGATATCGACTTTTACTGTCATTTTGCCGATATGATGGGTGGCGAGGGCAATGCCTATGGTAACACTTTTAGTCGCATACGCTATCTGAATCCGGAGTTTAAGCCTGTGGACTATGACTTCCACGGAATACCCGAGGGACCAATGTGTCCTCCTGGATACAATACTTTTTCTCAGGTGATCGGTTTCCGCTATATCAAAGGGGCTGGTGCCATCTTTAATATGCCTGCGTGTGCTGCACACAACAGATGGCAAGATACCGTCACTGAAGGTGAGGTGAAGGGTGAACAATTGTTCTACGCGATGACCTATCGTGTGAAATCAGGTATGTTACGCTTTGTTACTGCCGTTGGTTTTTCATTGGTAAAGATGATGAAGAGCAAGAAGCATTCGCCAGCATTCTTCTACAGCACGTTTAGAGATAAGTTAGCAGATATAGATAAGGTAGGTATAGCCAGGACTGCTCACGACCAATTCTTCCCTTATTCAGAAATCAGCGGTATCAAGACCACGTGCGACTTGTCGAAGATTACTGAGAGTACCATTGTGGTGAAATCTATTTAAACAGCCACTTACAAGTAGCTATCAGTCTGTTGGAGAAGAAAGGCAAAGAATACTTTAGGGGTGCAGAAAAATAGACGCCAGTATATGCTTTCCACAGTCTTATCAGATTCTTGATACGCTGTGTCAGAGACTTAGAGGTTCGGGAGGCAGAGTGGGGGGTTAGTCTCCTGAAATAGGTAGGATAGCCAGAGGCTGCTCGCAGTATTCTGATATCTTTTGAGAGCGTAGCCATGAACAAAGCATCTTCACCCATAGAAAATCGTTTATCAAAGCGAGTATCGCCAATTAGTTTCCTAGGAATTATCTTGCAGCAGGCTGATGCCAGAAAACGGCGTCCCTCCATGATACCCACATTCGGAACATCGGCAAGGCGTTGGTAGATATCGCCCAGATAATCCCTTCTATCAGCACTATCCGTCGACTCTTTACCAACGACAAAGGCTTCGGCAATAGTTCCTTCAGCGGCACAACTGTAAAGTTTCTCTAAGTAGTCGGCTGAAACCCAATCATCATCGTCTATAAAGCAAAGATACTGTCCTTGGGCATTTTCAATTCCAATGTTTCTGGCATTTGATACTCCTTTTTCTGTTGTTTTGATTATGCGGATGTTCATCTGCGGGAAAAGGTCATTCAGTTGGTTCAGTATTTCATTGTCTCCATGTGGGCCATTCTGAATGACGAGTACCTCAAAACGTTTTCTGTCAAAAGTCTGGCTGTCAAGACTGTGCAGACAATGAGCCAAAAATTGCTCGCTGGGATTGAATGTAGGAATGATTATACTTATATCCATGCTTAAAGGGGGAGGGCGTTAAAACAGCGATTCTTTTAAAACGTCAAGGAAACCATGGCCGTATGTGATATCTGGTTCCACATAGTTACCCTCTGCCCACTCGTTCCACGAGCGCAGGAAAAGAATGCGGTGTTCTGACTGTTTCTTGCTAATCAGTTCCAGCGCTTGTATCACATGTTTCTTGAAGTTTTCGGGCGTAGAGTTGATGTAAATGCCGTTGGTGACACCAGATCGTGGACTTCTGTCCCATTGAGGCATAATGGTGGGGAAGATGTTTTCCCAGGTGTCTTCCTTGGCATAGAACAGTGGCATTACCTTGCCGTAGTCATACACTGAAGCGGGAAACCAAGGCAGGTATTTCTGAAGTGTAGACCTGATAAGCCTGATGTATTTGCCCGTATAGCGCATCTCTGCCAGAGGCGTGCCGTTAGGGTTGAGTGCATCGAAGCCTAAGCCCAGCAGGGCGTTATATACCTCGGCACTACTATCCAAATTAGGCAGTACGCGTTCTATCGTTCCATCGGCCTTCCTGCGTTTTGTGGTGGTGGGCTTACAATGAGCCACGAAGAACACTCCCTCCAGACCGTTCTCTTTTGCCAGACGTTGCCATACTTCAATGAAATGAGCAACATCAGGGAAGTTGTATGGATCATACATGACAAATAGTGGCTTGCCGTCCACACGGATGTAGCGCTTATCACGGAACGCAGGCAGACAGTAGTTGAAGTGGGCCACATAGTCCTCCTCACCAGGATACTCCTGTTTAGCTATCATCTGAGAACCGCCTCCTCTCTGCCATGTTCCTGTAGTCCAGTCGTGATTGCCCCAAGCCAGACAGAATGGAAAATCGGGCTTTCCACTGCTGAGTACCTCTTCAAAGGGACGCTGTAGTAACATCTTTCCATTTCCAAACCAATAGTGCCAATATGCGAAGCCCTCAATGCCGGCCTTACGGGCCATCTGTGCCTGCTGTTCACGCACAATGGGCAGTCTGAGGTCATAGAACCCCAAGTCTGCAGGTATGCGTGGCTGATTATGCCCTTTAAACAGTGGCTTGGCCTTGGCCACATTTGTCCATTCAGTGAATCCTGGTCCCCATGCTGCATCATTTTCTGGTATGGGGTGGAACTGTGGCAGGTAATATGCTATAACTCTTGCTTTCATTATTGAATAGTTATTTTCCTTTTTGGAATATTTCATTGACAAGGAGTTTCAAATCCTCTCTCTGTCGTTCTGATACTTCGACATAGCGATGCTGCATTTGCTCATGTCGGCAATCGCGGTCGTTGAGCACCTCCTTGATAGCCCGATACAGGTCTGCAGGATAGAAAGGTGAGAAATAGATACCAGCGTTGCCTAATATCTCTGGTATACTGGTTACGTTGGAAGCGACACAAGGGGTGTTATATCGCATGGCTTCAATAGGGGGATAACCGAATCCCTCAAAGAAAGAGCCAAAGACCAGTGCATGGGCATTCTTGTAAGCATGCTCAAGGTCGGAGTCCGACAGGAACGGGATGTCGATATGCTGCTGATGGGTGGAATGACCATAATTCAAGGTTACCAGGCGGAGGTCAGGATAATTCGCATGCAGTCGCTTGAAGACCTTTGTCAGCGTATGGACGTTCTTGAGTCTGCGGTCTGCTGTCAGCATCAGCAGATAAGGTTTGCCGTCAGCGATGACTTGTTGCAGTTTCTTATCCTCTATCTGGGGTAGCAGGGTTGTCTGGCGGGAAGGTGAGTAATAGACGTATATCTGTTTTTCTGAGAGCTGCGGGAAATAATAGCACAATGACTGTTGGGTATATGCTGAAACAGTAAAAGCTACTGTGTTAGGAGCTGCATACAGGGGAACGATGTGTCTGTAGAGCTCCTGCTGTTGGCGGTTGCGACGCCCGCAGATGGTGCTAATCATGCGTTTTACCCATTGCCATTTGCTTTCTGCTATCATGTCGCGAATGGTTAACTCCACAAGGTTGTCTTCGCGTTCGACGTCCCAAATGTCGTGTATGCCCATCACCACCTTGCAGTTAATGTCTGTCAATGGATAGCTTGCATAGAATTGTCCGAGGGCAATGAATAGGGTGTCGATATGGTGTCTGGCAATATGCTGGCTGAGGGTGTCAGTTGCTATGTCCAGCAGTTGGATGTGGTGTTGCTGGGCGTATTCTTGATAGTCGTATTGCCTGCCAACAGGAAGTGAGGAGTCGTATGCAGCGAATAAGCTGTCGCTATCGGAACATCTTAGGCAGACTTCATCGCAGACTGCTTTGGTGTAGCTGGGGGCGCCGCCAACACCTCCTTTATATTGGAATGGTATAAAGTCTAAGAGAATGTTCATGTTAACAGTTCCTTTTTTTATTCAAGAATACGTTTGCCATTATTCCTTTAACGCAAGTTTTGATGATTTCGTATCTTGGAATGAATACTTTTTGTGAATAGAACAACCAATAGGGTATTTCACGGAGAGGCCTGTTGGCCACATCTAACAATACGAAGGTCTTGATTTGTTTGGTAAAGAAGGGTAGGAACGTGTCAGGGAGAAAGCTTCCTAATTGGCGCTTATACCATCTGAATGCCTCGTCGCAAGCGATAAAAGTCAGCCTCAGATCCTGTGAACGTGAGATAGTGTCACCATGACTCCTGTACTCAAATATCACCGTATTGCTATTGGCTATACCTTTCTCTTTAGCTGCAAGGTTGGCTGTTGCCCAGTCGCTGCAATAGGCCAATGGGAACTTGATATAGCCTTTATTCTCGTTCAGCCAGCGACGAGAAAACAGGAAATCGCCAATGAATTGTTTGCGCGCCTCTCTCCATTGACTGTCAAGCATCTCTTGGCAAGTCTCATAGTCAGGACGCTCTGCTTGTGTCTCAATAGGAGTGCCCGCCTTATCGATGATGCTGGTCCTTGCATGATAGACATTCAGCTCAGGATACTTCTCTATCAGCATCTTGTATTCCTCCAGACAATTGGGCAGCAGGCGGTCGTCGTCACCCATGCAGATGACGTAGTCGCCTGTGCAGTGGCTGAGGCAGATGTTCCAGTTGTCCACCACGTCCACAGCCCCACAATTCTTCTCGTTGCGGTAGTATTCCACTCGACTGTCCGCAAGGTATGGCTCCACGATACTCTTCAGGTCTTCCGGCGAACAATCGTCCACAATGACGAGTTGCCAGTCCTGATAGGTCTGGGCAATCACGCTGTGGATGGCTTCGTCGAGGAAGCGTGTCTTGTAGGCGGGTATGGTGATAGAGAATGTCATTTTTGTGGTTTCAGCCTACAAAGGTACGACTTTTTCAGCTTGTGGCTACAAAAATAGTGATTTTTTTGCACAAAACGAAGAAAATAAACGAAAAAAAGTTTTGATTCTTGTAATGTGACGAGACTGCTACCTGTCATAGACAGTAAAGTTGATTAGTCTCAGGATACAGCTGATTTGCAATCTGGTACAGCTAAGTAGCGTCAGGATACAGCTATTTCCTGCATATTTTTAACTAAAATCTGATATTTTGGTGTTGAAAATGCGAAAAAACGTGTTTAACGCGGAAAAATTTTTCTGAGAAAATTTAATAAAAAATGACTTAAACCTACACTATTTCGTTTAACATGCTGATATACAAGGTATTAATTAGTGTAGGTTGTTATAAAATAAAATGAGTAACCTACACTTTTTGACAATATCTTTTACTAATCCGCTCAAGAATATAGCTAAATTACTGAATAATAAGCTGTTTTAATTTTTGTTTTATATGTCAAACAGCCTGTTTTAGGGCACAAACACTGTGTTTGGAGCACATAAACACTTTATTTGACAAGTAAAATAATTCTTCAAACAAAGTATTTGAAATGTCGAAGTTATTTGTGATTTTCGATCAAAAACAAAAAAAAGTGTAGGTTAGTGTTGTCATAATCTTTAAACATGCACTGCATTGCACCATTTGTACATCGATGTTTCAGAAGATGAGTGATGGTTTGAGCAACTTTTTGCAAATTTTTCTCAGAAATTTTTCGCTGGAAATCGCATAAATGTAATAGATGTTCCCTGTTGAAAATGACAAGTACCAGGCCTGTCATATTTTTCACTTATCTAAGTCGGAAGAGTAGGAGGTCGCCAGGGGCAACGGTGTAGGTGGACTTGACGGCCACCGCTTTTAATTGCTTGGTGAGCTGGCGAGGCTTGCTGTTGCGATAGCGAAGACGGACGGTCAGGCTCTCCTCGTGGCTTTTGTTGACGATGGCGAGGTAGCGGTGGCCGTTCTTCTCTATCTGTGAGATGATGGCACCTTGCTTGCCCACAATCTTTAGTGAGCGGATGTTGACGGGCATCTTTTCTTGACGGGTAGTGCCTTCTGGAACGACTCCTAGGTGGTGGACGCTGAGCACACGGGCGCCATAGAACAGCTTGGACACCACCTTTAGCTCGCGGTTCATCTGCTGGACGAGTGCCCACGTCTTGGTCTTACGTCCCTCTGTATCCACAGGCGCATCGTGGTATTTGTAGGTCTCGGAGGTTGCAGTCCAGTAGGTGAAATACTGTATGGCCTGTGCGCCGTAGACTAAGTTGGAATAGACCTGCAAACGAAGAGAAGCAATGGTGGGAGTGGGGTAGTAGGTGTCTGCTGTAGAGGGTACATTATGGGGCACAGACAGTACAAAGCCCCAGAAGGGTTTCCCTGATGCCAGACTTTCCTGACGTACCATTTCAAGGTTGTGATACCACGTGGGACGGATGCCTTTAGTGGTGATGGGGTAGAAGTCGAAGGATATCTGCTGACAAGAAGTGGCTGTCAGAGTGCGCAAGTATTCCGGATAGTCCTTGGCTTTGGTGGCGGGTTCTATCCAGTCGTGGTTATAACATGGAAAGAGGTTGATATAGAACGTATGGGTGCTGTCGGCCAGTCTGAGCTTTTGGATGTCCAGTTGACGTTCCTGCATCTCTGGAACAGAGGGTTCGTCCTGCAGGTAATAGCCGAAGAAACCAGCCTCTTCCCTGAGTTTGCTGGCTGTGGACTGTGGACTGCTGAACATCTCAGGACAACGCCCTAAGACCTTCACACCATACTGGTCTGCTATGCGGCAGGCTTTGGTGAGTGACTGTAGTGATGAATAAGGATTGAGACTGACGGTAAAGCCGCACTCGCTAAACTTGCGGAAGTGTTCTTCACTGGTCTGCCAGTCGGGAACGCCAAAGAAGGCGATGATAGGCATCTCGCTTTTGGCTGTGTCTGCTGCGCTGGTCTTGCAGGGCAGCATGCAGAAAAGGAGTATTAATAAAACCAGCATGACGTCCCGTCGAATTCGTATCTCAGGTCGTGAGTCCTGTCGGCAATCTTCTTTGCGGGAATACCTGCCACGACCTCAAAGGGTTTCACGTCCTTGGTGATTACACTGCCTGCTGCACATACGGCACCTTCGCCAATCTTTACGCCAGGCAGGATGACGACATTGCTGCCAATCCATGCCCTGTCGCCAATCTCTACGCTTTTCTCCCGTTCTTGTGAGCAGAGAAACAGAGGGTCTTGGTAGTTGTGCTGTTCGGTATAGATGGATACATTGGAGGAGAGGTTGACGTGACGTCCAATGTTGAGGCCGTTTCGGGCATCGAGCAACGCGTTGTCTCCGATAATAGTACCTGTTCCTATCTGAAGTTTATAAGGTGCCCTGATTTCTGTCCTATAGTGCATCACTACATGTTTTTCTGTCTTGACGCCTAGCAGGCGATAGAACAGTAGCCTTAGCGTAAGCGAAGGAATGTAACCAATGTTGATGATGAGAAATCTGGAAGTTCCTGTATTTGTTAACTCTTCAAGCAGATAGCCAGGTACTGCCAATAGTTTCATCAGAAGTCCTTTGTGCTTCTTGAACTGGAAGAACAGACAAACCCAGGGACAGACCAGCATGAAGATAATCCATTTGACACAGATTAGCAATAATAATAGTAGTATCAGGTATTTCATTTTCGCTTTAAAAAGATTTTTATCACTTGGTTCTTTAGGACGAACGACTCAATCAGTAGCGCGTAGATTCCCACAAAGATGGCCAGGAGAACGAGCATCACATAGCTGTTTTCAAGACATCGGTAGAGGAGCATAGAGAGGAGAAGCAGTGGAAGATAAGCCATGATGTAGGCCGCCATCCGCTTCAGTGGCAGGAGGTAATGATTCTTCTTGTAAATGGCATGGATGGATAGTATCATAATGGTGAATTCAGCAACAAACCACACAATGGCCGAGCCGATGGCTCCCATATATGACGTGATGAGGATGTTGAGCACAATGGATACAAGGGCTCCCCAAAAGGCATTGCGAAGCACGATGTTGTCTTCGTGGGTGGCCATGAGAATCTGGATGACGAGTATCTGCTCGATGCCGATAATCAGTACAAGCGGCGTGATGATGCGCAAAGGAAGATAGGCACCTTCGAACCCATCGCCTACGATGAGGTGCAGAAGGTCGGGACCTGCCACCAAGATATAAACGATGATAGGGAATGTGAAGAGGAAGATGGCATCGAACGAAGTGTTGATTTTCTGCCAGAACTCTGTATTCTTGCCTTCTGCCAATAGGTTGGAGACACGTGGGAAAAGGGTGTTTGTAAAGGAAAATAGAACCGCCATGATGAGGTTGTGGAGCTTCGTGGCAGTGGTGAAATAACCCACCTCGTCAGTGTTGGTGACGAATCCCAGCCAGACGGGATTCAGATAAGTATATGCATTTGTCAGCAAGATATAGATGCCAATGATGAAGAAAGCCTTCAGAAAGGGTTTCATGTCAATGGACTTAAAACTATAGCGAACAAATCTGTGGCTATAGATGATGTTGATCGTTGCATTGACAACTACCATTGCCGCAGTAAGCAGGTAATAGATGCCATAGTCGGAAGCGTCTCTTACCAACACGAAAACAGAAAGCACATAGGCACATTTCACCAGGATGGAACGTATGGTGATATATTTGAACTCCTCCATTCCTGTAAAGAACCATTCTATCAGAAAGAAATTGAAGAGTAGTTTTACAAGGCCGATATACAGGAGGTTTTGATAGGGTATTAGCTTGGGGACGGTGTACATGGAAACCCACAGGGCAATGATGGCGATGAGAGTGGTAATGGCTGTTAGGGTCAGTAAGGAGACGAACGTCTTTGAGAGTTGGTCTTGATTGTTTTTCCTGGCGGCAATCTCACGAACGCCAACTGTAGAAATACCCATCATCGAGACAAACACGAAGTAGTTGATGATGTTGTCAATAAAGTTTACAATGCCAATATTTGACAATCCCAGCGTACGTGATATGTAGGGATAGACAATCAGTGGAAACAGGTATTTCGATACCGTCAGGATGCTGCTGTATATGAAATTATTCTTTAGACTCATTGCTGTTTGCTCCTTTTACATAAACAATAGGGCCAGTCCATAGAAAAGCACGCTTGCGACAAACCTGAAGGTGGATATTGTATTACTGACAATTTTGCCAACAAGAAGGGGCGTGAAGGCATATACGGAGGCTGTCCATAACAAGACGGATGCTACTGAGAAATAGTCGTTCATACGGTTGCTGACTACCTGACTCAAAGCGTCAACAAAGAAAAGGAAGCAGAAGCCGACACCTTGCAACTTGATGGCAATGGTTGTGTATTTGAAGTGTTTGGCAAGATGGTCGTGGTAATAAATGCATGCATAATACAAGACAATGTTCATCCATATCAGGAGATTGCTCTGTAGTTTCCAGCCTGCCAGTTCGTCTTCAAGACCTTTTTCCCTCATGGTGCGGTAACTCATCAGTTTTGTACCTCCCCATTCGCTGGGAATGAACGAGAGAATGTCGAAATGGCTGAAATAGACCACCATGCCTATAGGTACAATGGCGCATAGTACGTATCTCTGCCATTTTGGGAAACCGTTGCCTAAGAAGAAAATTGCTAATCCGGCAATAGCTGAATAATGGAAGTAGGTTCCCATTAATATACATAACAGGGTATAGAGCTTCTTTTGATTGGCATAGAAGTAGATAGCCCACAGAAACAGTCCTGACGCTACGGCACAGCGTATCTGTACCATGTCGTGTATCATATAATAATAAGAAATGTATATGGTCAAAGTCAACAATGGCATCTTGGAGAGTTTCCATAAGGCTGACAACTGAATGGGTACTGCAATCAGGGCATAGGTGAGAAACAATCCGGTAACGCCAATAGACATAGACTGGAGAATGTCCGTAATCAGACTAAAGGAGGGTTCTCTTAACAACATCATGAGATTATTCCTTTTGGCATAGAACATACTTTCGTAGGTGTCCATGTCAGGCGTTGACCCTAGTTCACGAAGACCAGCAATCAGCACCATTGCTATTCCCAGAATGATATATATGATTTTCTTGTCCCTCTGGTGAATACTCTCTTCAAAGAAGGACAAGAACATGCATGTCAGGAATAGCAATATGAGTGAGATGACCATGGCTTATGCTTCTTTCTTCATCAGCAGTCTGCCTGTAAGTCCGATAAATGCGAGAATCATCATGCCGACAGAGATAATCAGACGACGAGGACCTGCAGGCTTGAAGGGAATCGATGGACTCTCAATGATGGTGAATGCAGGTGTCGCCTCTTGCAGTTTGGCTTCCGAAGACTGCATCTGGGCACTCATAGCGGTATAGATGTTGTACTTCAGCTGCATATCGTTCTCCATGTCGGTAAGAAGCAGTTCCATGCTCTTCATGGTCACATCCGTATTGGAATCAGAGGTAGAACCGTATTTGCGGCGTATCTTCTCGTAGTCGGCCTTGGCATCGACAGTGAGCTTCTTGTAGTACTCGTAGTCAATCTTGGCCTTGTTGGTGCGGTAGTTGGTAATAAATTCCTGCAGTTTCTTGCAGGTGGCCTGTGCCATTGTCGCGGCAATTAGCGGATCTTGATCTTGAACTATGATGGTGGCAATATCTGTCTTCTTGTCTATATTACATTTAATCTTGCTTTGTGCACTCATGAAAATGTACTGTTGCTTTTTTGTCAGATTGAAGACAGAGAGCTTTTTCTTGCCAGAGTATGGGGCGGCCTGCTCTGAGTCGAATAACTCATGTATCATTCCATAAAGTGTCGTCCACCAAGGATATTTCTGATAGTCGCGTAGATAAGTGTAATAGTTGGTATTGATTTCCCCATCCTGTGATTTTACGTGAACCATCATCAACTCCGCAATAAAATCGTTAGAGCTGAGGACATCAGGATATATGTCGAGATTGATGGCGTCGTTACTGCCCATCTTGGCTAAAGAGCTAAGACCCATGGATGAAGCGAGAGAACCCAGTGAACCCAGTGAACCGGATATTGACGCTCCGGTTGGCTCTGGTGCTATGCTGACGGAACTTTTGTAATATCGCGGTATGAACAGCATGAACAGATAGGTCGTAACGAGTGTGATGGGCAGAACGTAATAGTATGTTCTCCTATGTGCCCATAGCTTTTGCCATATTTCTTGGAGATTGATGGGCTTGATATCTTTTTCTTCCATAATGTGTTATTACTTCAAAAGATTAGTTAAAGTGGCACCCATTGTAGCGATGGAGGCTGCTGTACTACCGATGGCCAAGTACTCGGTGATGCTCATTTTGCGGTTCAAGGCTTTTTGCGGTACTACAATCTCACATCCAGGGCGTATTTTTGCGCCATCGTTCACTTTAGCAACAGTACCATTCATGTAGATGACGTATGCCATGCTTTTCTTGGCATAGCGGTTATAGCCACCAGCCTGTTTAATGTAGTACTTGGCGCTCTTGCCATCCTTGAAGGCTACGGAGTTGGGGTACAATACCTCACCATCAATTTTTACAGTACCATTATAGGTAGGAACATAGATGCGGTCGCCCTCGCGAAGCACGATGTCGTCGTCACCGCCAGGATTTGCAAGTGCTTTGTCGAGCTCGATACCTACTGGGTAGCTTTCAGGAATTTCCGTAATTTCTTCGATATTTGCCACTTGGGTCATCTCACCAATAGAGCGTTGGTTATTGATGGCAATCTCCTGCATGATGCGCTCTTTCTCCTCCTTACGCATCTTGGCAATCTCCTCCAGACGCAGACGCTCGGCCTCGTTGACTTTACGCTCCAGACGGGCGCCCTCGATATAGGCAAGGTCGGTACCACCGCCCGCACGACGGAAAACGTCGCTCAGACGCTCGTTCTTCTTGGTGAGGGTATAGTCGCCGGCAAACATCACCTCACCTTCGATGGTGACGTTCTGCTGCTTGTAGTAACCAGGACTCTTGCGGATATAGACCTCATCGAATGGCATGAGGCGGAACGACTGCTGACCATCTATGACGAAGCCGTCCTTCAGCGAGAACTTAAAGGTCTGTGCCAGTACGGAGTCGGTGCTCAGTGCGTGAGGATTGGATACACGACGTGATACGAGCACATTATGCATAGATGCTGTCTCCTTCAGACCACCAGCCTGCAGGACAAAGTCTTCCAAGGTTTCGTTTTCTGCATATTTGTAAGTGCCTGGATACTGCACTTCACCTCGAATGTCGATGGTTTGCTCTACCTGCGACTCAATGCGGGTGGGGATGAAGAGCACGTCTTCGTTTCTCAAAGGAATATCAGCTACGGTACCATCTAAAATGCCCTGTACATCGACAGACAGTGCTTCCAATGTGCGGTCAGGTTTCATGCGGTGCATCACGGCGTGGGCGGTGAATGCCTCTTCAGTGACGCCTTCTGAATGCTCCAAGAGGGTCTTGACGCTGTAGATATCATCACCTATCTGGTACATACCTGGACGGAAGACGGCACCCTTGATTTCCACCATATTCGAATAGCGGGGTAGGATAGAGTCAACGCTGACAGAGTCGTTGTCGGCCATGCGGAACGATGCCATGTCGAATTCGTTGACGTTGTGGATAGAGTACTGACTGCCCGATTTGCGAACAATGCGTACTGACTTACGGTAGGCATCGCCAGTGAAGCCACCAGCGTAGTTAATCAGCGTACCTACGCTCTCTGAGGACTTCATCTCATAGTACATGGGGCGCTTGACCTTACCGGTTACGTTGACCAAGCAGTCGTAGGCACCCACCACGATGACGTCGTTGTCCGTCAGTCGAACATTGCCACTAAGCTTGCCGTTGAGGATATAGTCATAGACGTCAACGGTGCTGACCAAACGGTTCTTGCGATATACCTTGATGTTACGCAACGTACCGATGTCATTGGGACCACCAGCCATATACAAGGCATGGAACACGGAAGCAAAGGCGGCCAGCGTATAGGTTCCTGGCGTTTTGACCTCACCCATCACGTTGACAGTAATGGTGCGTGTCTGGCCTACCGATAGGCGTATCTTACTGCTGCTGTAGCGGGCTCCCAACTGGGAGCGTACGCGGCTATTGGCTTGTGAAACGGTGAGTCCCGCCACCTGAATGGGACCAAAGCCTTCGACAACGACAAAACCGTCGGGTGAAACGGTACCTTCGACAGTCTTTTGTGACGCACCATAGATATCGATGAGTACGGCATCGCCTGCTCCTAACACGTAGTTTTCAGGGGTGGCAATATTCATTGCGGGCTCGAAGGTCAGTTCTTCGTTATTGAAGATGTCACGACCGAAGACTTTCTTCTCGCTCTTTCCTTCTTCCAACTCCTTCTGTTTCAGATAGTTCTTGATGACCATACGGTCGTAGAGGTCCAGCGAGTCGGGGAGGAAATCATCGAGCTCGGTCTTCATTTCCTGCTCGTCTTCAGAGATATAACGCTTGCTCTTACTGTACTTGTCCTTCGTGGCCTTGCGCTTAGTGCTCAGCTTCTCGTCTTTCAGCTTTTCAGTGGTCGTCAACTCACTCTTATCCTTGGCATTGTTACGACGCAGACGGGCATCAATCTGCTCGTCTTCCGTCATGGTCTTATCGGCCACAGTACCCATGCCATCGTTCTTCTGCATGCGCTCGTACTTCTTGCGAACACGACGAATCTGGTCAATGTCCACACCTTTCTGTACCAGTTTGGTGACAATCTGTTGCTGTGACGAACCAGCCTGATGCTCCTTCATGATAAATTTGATGACCTGGTCATCACTCATGGTGGATTGAGCATAGGTACTGCCTATAGTAAGAATGGTAAGAAGTACCGTTAATAAGAATTTCTTCATATCTGATATCAGTAATTGCAAGTGTGTATATTATAATAATGTAACTCCGTTTCTGCAAAATTATTGCAAAGGTACATATTATTTTGTTATTTGCAAAAAAATACCATCGATAATTTGGCCGTTTCAGGAAAAGATACTACCTTTGCATCTTAGATACGTCCGAAATTGCTTGGGGTTGACTGGATTTGACAGCAGGCTGAGATGGTACGTAAGCATGCGGAGTGACGGCTGTGGACTCCATAATCACGTCGGTCGGAAAATTAATTGGCGAAACAAAGTACGCTCTCGCTGCCTAATCGAAGTACAGTAGATTACTGGCTTTATTCTCTTACAAGGTGAGAGAACGAGACATCGCTCTTCTGGATGTTGTTCCGAATCGGGAAGGTATAGCGGTGCAGGATTATCGGAAATAGTCTCTTGGGAGCCTCGACCAGGTGATGAAGTTTTAGAGGATAAGGCTGTGATTGGTGGCTTGGGTCTTGTCACAGCCCGACAATGAAGGCCAAGATAAGCATGTAGAAAGCGTATGGTTTCCCTGTTTGGACGAGGGTTCGACTCCCTCCAGCTCCACTAACTAAAACTAATCGCTTATGGATTGGATGAATATCGGAGCAACGGTGTTGCTCGTCATTATTGGCATCGCCATTTATATTCACAAGAGAAAAAGTGAAGAATAATGGTGACTACACCATGATAAGTGAACTCATGACGTAGTCGCTGACAAACAGACCTTTGCGGGTTAGGGAGAGACGATTGTCGCTCAATTGTAGCAGACCATCGTCTATGAATCGTTGTGCCTCTTTCATACAATAGCGACGATGGAGGTCGGAGATGGTGGTGAGATCAAGGCCGTCGCTGGTGCGCAAAGCTACGGTGATACGGTCGTTGTAGTGTGTGTCTTCGTCTATCACTTCCTGTTCCGATGGCAACTCACCGTGCTCAATAGCCTCAATATATTGTTGGATGTCAGCCACGTTATAGGAGCGATACTTAAGGTCGTAGGAATGGGCAGCAGCACCCAAACCAATATAGGGAACGTCCTGCCAATAGCTGCTGTTGTGGCGTGAGCGATAGCCGGGCTTGGCGAAGTTTGAAATTTCGTAATGCTCGTAGCCTGCTGCTGTCAGCTTATCAATGAGCACCTCGTACATCAGCCTTTCCAGCTCTTCGTCAGGCATCTTTAATTTTTCATCTTTCATCTTTAATCTCCATAGTGGCGTTCCTTCTTCTATCATCAGGCAATACGCAGAGATATGTTCTACGTTGAGGGCGAGAGCGGAATCGATATCCCGTTGCCAGTCGTCGAGTGTCTCGCTAGGGAAACCATACATCAGGTCGATGCTGATGTTCCGGATGCCTGCATTGCGCAATATCTTGACAGCCTCTGGTACCTGTCTGGCTGTATGGCGGCGATGTAGGAAGCGTAGTCGTTCGTCATTGAATGTCTGAGCTCCCATTGAGACACGGTTTACTCCGAGCTGGGGCAAAATCTCAGTCCAAGCTGGTGTGACATCGTCTGGATTCATCTCGATGGTTACCTCGAACCCACCCCCTGCCCCTCCCATGAGTGAGGGGAGTTTATATACCTTATTTATATATGTAAAGAGCTGGCGGATTTGGGGAATGGTTAATTGGCTCGGCGTACCCCCACCAAAGTATATGGTTTCTACTCTCTCACCTCTCACTTCATTGCGTGCCACACTCCTACCTTTAGGTGGGAGAAATTTCTCACCTCTGAGAATCATCTCCCGACACACCGCATCAACGTATCGTTGACGCAGTTTCAGCGAGGTTGTCGAGTAGAACCCACAATAGATGCAACGACTCGCACAAAACGGAATATGTATGTATAATCCGGCCATTGTTGGTGCAAAATTACTAATAAAGTTTAATATTTAGAAGTTTTCGTTGGTTTTTTGCGCGAAAATGTCTACCTTTAGCCTCCGTTAACTCAAAACAAAACAATATAACCTATAACAATAAGCCTTATGAAAGTTTATCAAACAAACGAAATCAAGAACATTGCACTGCTTGGCAGTGCGGGTAGCGGCAAGACTACTCTTGCCGAAAGTATGGTTTACGAAGCTGGTATCATCAAGCGTCGCGGTACCGTTGAAGGAAAGAACACCATGAGCGATTATTTCCCTGTTGAACAGGAATACGGCTACTCGGTGTTCTCTACTGTTTTTCATGTGGAGTGGAACAACAAGAAGTTGAACATCATCGACTGTCCGGGTTCTGACGACTTTGTGGGTGGTGCTATCACCGCTCTGAACGTCACCGACCAGGCTGTGCTGCTCATCAATGGTCAGTATGGTCCTGAGGTAGGTACGATGAATGCCTTCCGCAATACCGAGAAGCTGAAGAAGCCCGTAATCTTCCTGGTGAACCAGCTGGATCGCGATAACTGCGACTTCGATCAGATTCTGAATCAGTTGAAGGAAGTGTATGGTCCGAACTGCGTGCCCGTACAGTATCCTATTCAGACAGGCGCAGGCTTTAATGCCGTCATCGATGTGCTGCTGATGAAGAAATATTCTTGGAAGCCCGAAGGTGGTGCTCCCATCATTGAGGATATTCCTGCCGACCAGCTGGAGAAGGCCAAGGAGTGGAAAGCCGCTCTGGTTGAGGCTGCTGCCGCTGGTGACGATACACTGATGGAGAAGTTCTTCGAGAGTGAGGACCTCAGTGAGGACGAGATGCGTGAGGGTATCCGTAAGGGTCTGGTAACACGTTCTATCTTCCCCGTGTTCTGTGTTTGCGCAGGCCGTGATATGGGTGTTCGCCGCTTGATGGAGTTCCTTGGCAACGTTGTTCCTTTCGTTAGCGAGATGCCAGTCATCAAGAATGCTGCTGGCAAGGATGTTCCTGCTGATGCTTCTGCTCCCACCTCACTTTATTTCTTCAAGACAGGTGTTGAGCCCCACATCGGTGAGGTTCAGTACTTCAAGGTGATGAGTGGTGTGGTGAAGAGCGGTGACGACCTGACCAATGCTGACCGTGGTTCTAAGGAGCGCATCGGTACGCTGTATGCTTGTGCTGGTGCTAACCGCATCCAGGTTGACGAGCTGCGTGCCGGTGATATTGGTTGCACCGTGAAGCTGAAGGACGTGAAGACTGGTAACACACTGAATGGCAAGGATGTCGAGAATAAGTTCGACTTCATTAAATATCCTAATTCTAAGTTCTCTCGTGCCATCAAGGCTGTCAATGAGGCTGAGACCGAGAAGATGATGGCTGCCCTGCAGAAGATGCGTCAGGAAGACCCCACATGGGTGGTTGAGCAGTCTAAGGAATTGCGCCAGATTATCGTTCACGGTCAGGGTGAGTTCCACCTGCGTACCTTGAAGTGGCGTATGGAGAACAACGAGAAGATTCAGGTTGAATATCAGGAACCGAAGATTCCTTATCGTGAGACCATCACGAAGATGGCTCGTGCCGACTATCGTCACAAGAAGCAGTCGGGTGGTGCCGGACAGTTTGGTGAGGTACACCTGATTGTTGAGCCTTACACTGATGGTATGCCTGATCCTACGTCATTCACTATCAACGGCCAGGAGTTCAAGATGAACATCAAGTCGAAGGAAGAGAAGGATCTGGAGTGGGGCGGCAAGCTTGTATTCATCAACTCAGTGGTTGGTGGTGCCATCGATATGCGTTTCATGCCCGCTATCCTGAAGGGTATCATGGAGCGTATGGAGCAAGGCCCGTTGACTGGTTCTTATGCCCGCGACGTTCGCGTTATTGTTTACGACGGTAAGATGCACCCCGTTGACTCTAACGAGTTGTCATTCATGTTGGCTGCACGTAACGCCTTCAGCGCTGCCTTCAAGGAGGCCGGTCCTAAGGTACTGGAGCCTATCTACGATTTGGAAGTACTTGTGCCCGCTGATTACATGGGTGATGTGATGTCTGACCTGCAGGGTCGTCGTGCCATCATCATGGGTATGGATTCAGAGAATGGCTATCAGAAGCTGACTGCTAAGATTCCTTTGAAGGAACTCGCTTCTTATTCTATTGCTCTGAGTTCACTGACTGGTGGCCGTGCATCGTTCACTACCCAGTTCTCTAGTTACGAACTTGTTCCGAACGACATCCAGCAGGCTCTCATTAAGGAGCATGAGGCTGAGATGAAGGAAGAAGACTAAAAAAGTGGTTGGCGGGTCAACCGCCAACACATCATTTCAATAAAAAACCGCTTGAATGTTTTGTTCAAGCGGTTTTTGTAGTTTTACCAAGCTATCATGTCGCGTTCGTCAGGACGATGGGCCTTGCCATCTTCACCCAGTACATAGACCTGCAGGTCTTCGAAATAACCACTGGTCTGCTCTTGTAGTTTCTTCAGCTCACCTTTGGTGTCCTCAAAACCTTTAAATTCCTTAGCTGAGGCGAGGTGGTTGGTAAACTCCAGTTTCTTGTTCTCTGTGTCCAATACTGAGATCCACTCATCCTTCGTGCGGTCTCCAATCAGAAATTTCTTGCTCATAATGTTTTAGTGATTAGTTTTTAAGTATTTGTTTCTTTTTCTGATGCAAAGGTACGAAAAATCCCGATACGCTATTCACATATCGGGATATTTTTAACGTAAACGTTTGTAAGTATTATTCACCTTTGATAGCTGCTACACCTGGCAGCACCTTACCTTCGATGGCCTCAAGCAGAGCACCACCACCAGTAGAGATGTAGCTAACCTTGTCAGCCAGACCGAACTTGTTGACACAAGCTACAGAGTCACCACCACCAATCAGTGAGAATGCACCTTCAGCAGTAGCCTTGGCGATCGCGTCACCGATAGCACGGCTACCAGGAGTGAATGTGTCGCACTCGAATACACCAGCAGGACCGTTCCACAGGATGGTCTTAGCACCCTTGATAGCCTCAGCAAATGCCTTCTGGCTCTCAGGACCAGCGTCAACACCCTCGAAACCAGCGGGAACCTTGTTGGCAGGGCAGGTGATAATCTCAGCACCCTCCTTAACACTCATTGTGCCGAAGTCGAGACCGTTAGTAGCGGTGCAGTCAGAACCCAGAACGAGCTCTACGCCGTTCTTCTTAGCCAGCTCCTCAACGCCCAGAGCTACATCCAGCTTGTCGAGCTCAACGATAGAATCACCGATCTCACCGTTGTGAGCCTTAGCGAAGGTGTAGGTCATACCACCGCAGAGGATGAGCTTATCAACCTTGCCGAGCAGGTTCTCGATGATACCGATCTTAGAAGATACCTTAGAACCACCCATGATGGCAACGAAAGGACGCTTGATGTTAGACAGTACATTGTCAACAGCCTGAACCTCCTTCTCCATCAGCAGACCCAGCATCTTGTTGTTAGCGTCGAAGTAATCGGCGATAACAGCTGTAGAAGCGTGCTTGCGGTGAGCTGTACCGAAGGCATCCATTACGTAGCAGTCAGCGTAGCTAGCCAGAGTCTTAGCAAACTCCTTCTGGCTGGCCTTCATAGCCTTCTTAGCCTCGTCGTATGCAGGATCAGCCTTGTCGATACCTACTGGCTTACCCTCTTCCTCTGGATAGAAACGAAGGTTCTCGAGCAGCAGAGCCTCACCCATCTTCAGAGCCTTAGCAGCATCAGCAGCCTTTGCGCAGTCGGGAGCGAAAGCAACGGGAACGCCCAGAGCCTTCTCTACAGCCTCACGAATCTGACCCAGAGACTTCTTAGCGTCTACCTTACCTTTGGGCTTACCCATGTGGCTCATAATGATAACTGCGCCACCGTCGTTCAGAATCTTCTTCAGGGTAGGCAGAGCACCACGGATACGGGTGTCGTCAGTAATCTTACCATTCTCGTCGAGGGGTACGTTGAAGTCTACACGTACGATTGCCTTCTTACCGGCAAAATTGAATTCGTTGATTGTCATAATGCTTTTGTTATTTAATAATGTAGAATAATTCGTTTAAAAGCGACTGCAAAGGTACACAATTTTATTGAGAATTGAGAATTCTTTTTCTATAAAAAAGTGTGGTGTCGCAATGAGAAAGGAGAATTTATATTTTTTTTGCGTACTACAATTGTAAATGTAAGGCGGACTTGGCAAAAGACTACCTTAACCGCCCCTTGATGCGAACCATTTTGCGTTGTGACAGTTCGCCTGGGTTGGTGCCTGGCTGCCCCTCAGGTACTGCTATGTTGTACTGTCGATAGAACTTTGTCCAGTAGTCCGTGATGCGCCCCGATGCATCGTGAAACGACATCGGAATCGAGGAGAATAGACGCTGCCCTTGGGTATCGATGAAAGAGAACTGCACCAGTTCTGAACAGTAGATGTCCTCGTTGTCGGGCAGATAGAGACGGTCGTATTTTCTGCCCAAGTATTGACGGGCATTGGCGACGGATTGTGCTGCATCCACCTTTCTTACTCTACCTATTATATAATAGCCCTTCTGTTGGCGCAACGAGTCGAGTGGGGTAGTCTTCACGCCTGTACTGACGGCCTCGATGACACTGTCCTTCGAAAGTACAATAGCCACGTGGTCTATCATGCCTGGTGTCACGTCAGTAATGGCATTACCTTGCTCCACGACGTGAAACAGCAAATCGCCAGGCTTGAGAGTCTGACAGGATGCCAGTAGCAGAATGGCACAGGCGTTAGCGAACCACTTTCTTGCCATTGACGATGTATATACCTTTAGTCTTTAACTGTTTAGTAACCTTGCGACCTTGCAGGTCGTAACAATTTCCTTCTACGCTCCTTTCCTCCTCAGACATATCACCAATGTTAGTTGTAGTTGCGGCGGGCCAATAGATGACCTCTCCCAGCGACGAATTATCGTGCTTATGATAGATAACGGTCTCTATCTGCTCTTGAGTCTGCTCGCTGACGTTCCACCTGTTGCCTTGAGCATAGACCGTGTTGGCTGAATTGTTGTAGAGGTCATATAGCTCTCCATTGTTACCGTTGTTCAAGAAGATGTTCTCACCGGGATTATAGTGTTCGTCAGTCTGGGGTACGTCAATACGTCCTAGGTTCACGTCCTTGCAACCGATGACAGTGATACCCCATAGTGAGCCTTCAATGCGATTGCCGGTGATCATTGCCTCTGTTTGCTGGTACGGGTCATAAAGGCTGACGCCTGAACCTCCATTCATCGGGTTTGTCTCGTGGCAGTTATCAATGAGCAAGTTGTTCTCTATGCGTATCTTTGCAGCTGGTCCAACAATTCCGATGCCATAACGGTTATCTTTAATACGGCAATTCTTAATGGTGATATCCGCATCATAGCCCATAAAGTTCGAGATACCGATGCCGCCCACCATGGTGTTTTCTGGATTTCCTTCCACTGTATTATCGTCGACGACCAACGGATTAGCTGCAGTGATGTTTATCTGTGGGATGTTGCCGTTTGCCGCTGAATTCATATTGAAAATACTATATTTGATAGTCATAGGGCGCGAGGCATTGGCTGCACTGCCGATGGCGGCCTTCTGGCAGGAGTGGAACTCACAATATTGGATTATGCTTGGTGCTCCGTTACTGATAAAGTATAAGGCTGCAGCAGTCAATCCGTCATGGTTTTCAAAGTAACAGTTGTACATGTTTATAGCCCCTTCTCCCATCACTTCCACACCAACATTATAGAACTTGCATGTGCTCATTTCTGTCGTTGTATTGCATTTCAAGCAGACTGAGGAACCTGAAATCTCGTCAAAGGCTTCGAATATGGAACCTTCATCGCACTTGAAGTCCGCCTCGCCTTCAATCGTCAGGCATACGTCCTTATTGAAGAAAACGACAAGAGCGTCGTCCATCACAAACTTGTCGCCTGCAGCAATAGTAATACTTTTCTGCAACTCATATTCAGTCCGCCATTCATCCACATCTATATCATAGGCAATGACTCCAGACTCATTTATTTCTGCAAGTGTCTGAATGCTATACGTCGTGCCGTCGCCCTTTGTTGTATATGTGTCTACGGCGTGTGCAATTTGGCAGACGAGTGCTGCCATCAATGTTAAGAATGCAAATCTTTTGTTCATCAAAACTTAAATAAAAATATGATAATTGATTTTAAACCGATGTATTTCAAGTAACCTGAACGCAGGGCACGCCAGAAAACTGAGGGCTTTTCCTTCAATGGAATGAGATGTCCCGTATAGAAAACCTTGCTCAGTGTGTAGCGTAGAAATTTGTGGATGATGGGTGTCTGGCGGAACTTTAGTAACTCATCAGCTACGGTGAGATAGCTGTTTATGTTGCGCTTTGAGTAGCTGATGCCCATCGTGGAAGCCGAGCGGATGCGATGATTGACCAGACTGCGCTTCAGACAGTAGATGTTGTCACTGCTAAGCGTCAGAATGGTGGTGTAGAGTTCGTCTTCGTGAATGATGCCTTCGTAGAAACTTAGGCCTAAGCGGTCCAGATAGGCTTTGCGGATGAAGAGCAGCCAGACAACGCAGTTGTGTTTTTGGGTGTTTAACATGAGACGAAGTAACGTTTCTCCATCGTAGCGCTTGTGCTCTTCCAGCAAATGTGTGCGCTTGTAGTTCCAAGCAACGGGACGTGCTCCTTCTTCCATCAGTTTTTCACCATCGAAGAAAATAAAATCAGCATGATTCCCTTCTGCATATTCATAGCACAGCCGTAACATATCAATATCTGCCTTGTCATCAGAATCCATGAAATAAATATACTCTCCTTGAGCGTAACGTAAAGCATGGTTACGTGCAGCCGACTGTCCTTGGTTTGGCTGATTGTAATATGAGAAGAATGGATATTGTTCTTGGTATCTTTTTAGAATCTCTTCGCTATGGTCTGTAGAACCATCATTGATGGCAATAATTTCGATGTCGCCCAACGTCTGTGACGTCAGCGATTTGAGAGCCTCGTCCAAATAGGGCTCAACATTATAAACAGGTAGAATAACGCTTACCTTAATCATTGGCCTATATCTTTACGTATATGGGTTCTGTTTTGTTAGATATCTACTGAGAAGTCTATAGATGGTTGGCTTACGTGCCACAAAGTATTTCATCCCAGAGGTGCAAACAAACAATGCCAGGAAGTAGATACTGAGCAATATTGGCGTAATGACTATTCCATAACCAATGAGCATAGGCCATGTTGCTTCTGTCTTATCAATAAGTAGTGTCTTGAGAAAGAATGATATGGCGGTAAAGCAGAAAAACAATATGAAATATGGCGACATTCCACGCCAATAGCCCCATACACTTTCATGAAAACCGCGTGAATAGAGAAAATATGGCTTCCAAAACACGTTAAAGAAAAAAACACTGACGATTTTGCCCAACAGAATGCCCACTATGCCCAAATAGGGCGCTAATGCCAAAGTAACAATTATGTTGATAGCCAGTTCTGCCCATGATGTCCACACATCGTCATATAGTCCAGAGGCAACCACAAACATATTGACAGTGACATATTGTAGTCGAAGAATAAGGTTGAAGATTAGAAGATAAGCTATTATGGAGGGCAGGAGATACTGTTTGCCTACCCAGCAGACAATGACGGGCTGAAAGAACATTAGCAAGGGGTAGATAACGATGCCCATAATGAAGAAACGGGTAGCAGTCATCTCCCAGAAAACTTTCTTAATATTCTGTTTGTTGCCTTCAGCTATAAGATTGCCGACGCCAGCGCTCATTCCATCACCAAGGATATTAACGATAAGCATGAGCTTATTAATAATCATGGTATAGTTGCCGTAAAATGCCACTTGCGTAATGGAAACAAAAGCACCTACAAGTATTTCGTCACTACGGTATAGGATGAAATCTTTCATCTTTAGAGCAAAGATTTGACGTGCCTTTTTAAGTACCTCAGGATATACCTTCAACATTTTGCGTCCCTCCTTGAGGTCAACTTTTAACCATGGGTACTCATGATGTATTCGCCAGTTCAGAATGATACAGCCTATCACTGTAAATACCAAACCAACTATCACCCATACATAGAGATTGCGCCAATAGTAAGCAAGTATAATCTGTAGGATATATTGTACAATGCTTATTGTCTGAAAATAGGCTCTGACAACATATTGCTTCTGATTGGCAGACAGCAATAGTTGACGATAGTTGATGATATATCCAGCAATGCTCTGGGCCAGGAATGCATAAAAAGCGAAATAAGCAATGGGAAGTCCAATTCCTAAATTGCTAAACCACCAAGGGAAAAAACAGCTGACGATAAGGCCTGCACCACCTATGACAAAACCTATGCAGCGGTAGAGGTAGGCCAGCATGGACATGACCTCGTTAATCTTTTGGCGGTTGTTTTCTTGTAAGGGTTTGTATAAGAAATAAATGATACTAGAACCGAATCCTAATTCTGCAACACTCAGAAATGTTAGGATGTTGTTGAGCATGCCTGTCAGGCCAATGAATTCTACTCCAAGACAGTCCAAAAATATACGTCGGGAGAATAATGCCAGAATGGAGGAAATGATAAAGAAAAACATTCCCACCTTGATATTCATCACACTTCTATGTACTCTTTCGCCCATATCGTCTTCTTGTCACCATTTATTCGTAAATAGGTTTCTTACCAATCATAAATCTCCTTACCATTTTCGAAAT
>R23__coassemble_290_pt1 | contig 36538 bp, 28 predicted proteins | sample R23__metabat2_high_PE_030 | metagenome-assembled genome bin R23 | reverse complement strand
TAACGGAAGTAGCCCATAGCGATGGGGCAGGAGAATCGGATTCTCGCTTCGCGACGACTATATTTCGATATAGTTTTTAAAAATTTGGTTAATAAGGCAGTCGGCCCGTGAGGGTAGCCTGTCATTAAGTGAATTAAAGAAATTTTTAAAAGAGTGCTGTCGCCCGCCCGTGATGGGTACGCGACAGTTTTAGAACTACTGGGAAGCGCTGACAGGCGTGAGAGGGCAGGCATTTTCTCTCACAATCAGTCGGTTGCTTCCCAGATTTTTTTTGCGTATTATTTGCTTATATCTGAGATAATTGCTATCTTTGCAAGCATGAAACGATGGGGGGTAATGATATTGGTGATGTGGTGGGCGCTGATAGGCAGTGCCCAGCAGGTGGATTCTGTGCGACAGCGCATGGACTCGCTGCAGTATGCCTTGCAGGAGATGAAGATGAAGGAGCTGTTGTTGCGGAACGCGCTGGACGAGAGCGGACGGGGTGCCAGAGAGGACTCATTGCGCAAGGTGGAGCAGAAGCACCGCATCGACTCGCTTCGACAGATAACGCCTGGTGTGCCGTTGGTTATTGAGGAAGACACCTTATTATATATATACGCCAGTCTGGGTGGCGATGACCCTGCTCACCGTGTGGAGGCAGTAGCCAGGAAGGTGACACAGATTGGTAAGAGCTTGAAGCTGACCACCGACTCGATGCACATCTTCGAGAGCGAATATACGGCCGACGTGATGTGTGGTGAGATTGTGCTGATTAGGGTCAGCGACCTGGATGGCTTATGGAATGGTATGTCGAGACGGGAGCTGGCTGAACAGCAGATGCGCATCCTGTCAGTAGAGATAGAGAAACTGCATGCCGACTATGGTCTGGAGGCTAAGTTGACAGGACTGGGGTGGGCGGTGTTCCTGATTGTTGTGCAGGTGCTGCTGTTCCTGCTGACAGCCCGCTTTATCCGCTATTTGCGCAAGCTCGTGCTGGAAGGAGTGAACGGCAGACTGAAACCGCTGGTGGTCAAGGGGTATGAACTGATGAATGTCTACCAGGAGGAACACATCCTGTTGCTGCTGACGCGTATCTTGCAGATATTCCTCGTGGTGGTGCAGCTGTTTATCTCGTTACCCTTGCTGTTCAGCATCTTCCCTGAGACGGAGAAGTTTACGTGGAACATGATTAACTACGTGTGGAGCCCGTTGCGCGACATGGTGGTGTCGATAGTGCGCTACTTCCCTAATCTGGTGAAGATTGTCGTTATCATCTATGTGGTGCGCTGGGTGCTGAGAGGCTTCCGCCATCTGTCCGACGAGATATCCGTGGGTCACCTGAAGATAGACAGTTTCTATCAGGACTGGGCTGCACCCACATATCACATTATCCGCATCTTCATCATCGCCTTCACGTTGGTGGTCCTCTGGCCCTTGCTGCCAGGTTCTGACTCAGTCGTCTTCAAGGGTGTGAGTATCTTTGTTGCCGCCCTGTTCTCGCTGGGCTCTACCACCACCATCGGCAACTTGATTAGTGGTATTATCATTACCTATATGCGTCCGTTTCTGGTGGGCGACTATGTGCGCATTGGCGAACAGGAGGGTGAGGTGATAGAGAAGAATGCCTTTATTACCCGTTTGAAGGATATCAAGGGCAACGTGGTTACTGTGCCCAACAACTCGATATTGTCTATGCAGACCGTCAACTATACCGCGGCTGTGCGCGACGGGAAGGGTAGTGTGGTGCACTCTGTCTTTACCTTTACCTATCACGTGCCCCGCGAGACCGTCGAGGCCTATCTGCTAGAAGGTGCAGCCCGTACCGAAACGATAGAGAAGGATCCGAAGCCCTTTGTGCTCTATACGGCACTGGAGGATTTCTATACGCGCTACGAGATAAACGGCTATACGAAGGCTACCGACCGCCTGTTTGCTGTCTATTCCGAGTTGCACAAGAACATCATCGACGTGTTCCATGAGCACGACCTCGATCCGACGTCGTCGCACTTTATTAAGATGCAGGAGGTAGGAGGCGAGAAGTAAGATGTAAGAGGTAAGATGTGAGAGCAACCCCGCAAAACGAAAGAAACCCGACGTCTGTCGGGTTCCGTAGTTGCGGAGGCAGGATTCGAACGTGCGACCTCCAGGTTATGAGCCTGGCGAGCTACCAACTGCTCCACTCCGCGATGTTATTTTTAGGGCTTTTCTTGAAAAGCGAGTGCAAAGGTACGACTATTTTTTGAATTATGCAAATATTTTGCAGGAAAATCGCAAAAAATAGGTATTTCTACACTTTTACGTCCGTTTTGTTTGGCTATTTCAGAACTATTTTCTAATTTTGCACATTGTATTTGCACTGTGCAAAATGTGAAAAAGCTTGGGAGGAATAGAACTATGTCCATATCAAAGACACGACAGAGGCTGGTAGATGTAGCCCGTCAGCTGTTTGCAAAGAACGGTTTGGAGAATACGACGATGAACGACATCGCGCAGGCTTCAGGTAAGGGGCGTCGTACGCTGTACACCTATTTTAAATCGAAGGACGAAATCTACTATGCCGTCATCGAATCAGAACTGGAGCGCCTCAGTGACCAGTTGGATGAGGTAGCTGCCAAGCGTATTCCCCCACAGGAGAAAATCATTGAACTCATCTATATGCACCTGAGCATGATTCGTGAGACAGTGGTGCGCAACGGTAATTTGCGTGCTGAGTTCTTCCGTAACATCTGGATGGTGGAGAAGGTCCGCAAGAACTTTGACGATGCCGAGATAGAACTGTTCCGTAAGGTGTTCCGCGAGGGCAAGGAAGACGGCGAGTTCGATATCGACAATGTGGATCTTGTTGCAGACATTACCCACTATTGTATCAAAGGTCTGGAGGTTCCCTATATCTATGGTCGTATTGCCCATGGCATGAAGGAAGAAGACACCAAACCCCAGGTGGCCAAGATTGTGTATAGTGCATTGGGAAAGAGAAGGATTTGAGGTTAAAGGTTAAGGGTTAAGGGTTAAAGGTTAAAGTTTAAAGGTTAAAGTTGAAAGTTTAAAGATAAACATTAAATATTAAAAACAAGAATTATGGGATTATTAGAAGGAAAGACAGCGCTGATTACTGGTGCTGCACGTGGAATTGGTAAGGCTATCGCACTGAAGTATGCTCAAGAGGGCTGTAACATCGCATTCACCGATTTGGAGGTGAACCTGGAGACAGAGCAGGAGATTGCTGCGCTGGGTGTAAAGGCTAAGAGCTATGCTTCTAACGCCGCCGACTTTGCTCAGACTGAGGAAGTGGTGAAGGCTGTGAAGGAAGAGTTTGGCTCAATCGATATTCTGGTGAACAATGCCGGTATCACCAAGGACGGTCTGATGCTGCGCATGACTGAGCAGCAGTGGGACGCCGTGATTGCTGTCAATCTGAAGAGTGCCTTCAACTTCATCCACGCTTGTGTACCTGTGATGATGCGTCAGCGTGGTGGTTCTATCATCAATATGGCCTCTGTCGTAGGTGTTCACGGTAATGCAGGCCAGGCTAACTATGCCGCTTCAAAGGCTGGTCTGATTGCACTTGCTAAGAGTATTGCTCAGGAGATGGGCCCCAAGGGTATCCGTGCCAACGCCATTGCTCCTGGCTTCATTGAGACAGCTATGACGGCTGCCCTGCCTGAGGAGGTGCGCAACGAGTGGAAGCAGAAGATTCCTCTTCGTCGCGGTGGTCAGGTAGAAGATATCGCCAATGTTGCTACCTTCCTGGCTTCTGACCTGTCAAGCTATGTCAGCGGTCAGGTGATTCAGGTAGATGGTGGTATGAATATGTAATGCCCCCTATCTATGGACGATGAGAAGATTCTGAACGCCAGTGCGCTCAGCTACCTCGACCAGCTGGATGAGTCGCGCTATCCTCGTACCAAAGCAGAGGCGGAAGAGATGTCTGCCGTGCTTCAGCAGGCCTACGATGCTGCCGACAATGCCAAGGACAAGGAGTTTGCTGAGCGTTACCAGACGTTGCGTGGCATTGCCGACTGGTCGCTGAAGCGTCATAAGTCGTGGCAGTGGACTCTTGTCGTTGCCGCCCTTGTCGGTGCTGCTGTGCTGTACCTTTTCCAATACCGTCAGCAGTCCGACATCCTTCAGGCGCGTGTCGATCGTGAGCAGGTTGCCCAGTGGAAGACCGTCAAAGTCAACCAGATTGACTTTGACGTGTGCCCTGTGGAGCAGTCGTCCAGCGACTATTCTATGCGTCTGACCTCTGCTGAGCGCTACAAAGTCTATAAACTCGTTGACCTGAAAAGTCGTGCGCTGGCCGATAGTGCTCAGTATGAGACGTTACGTGCCGCCTACGACTCCATCAATGCGATGAGTTTTGCCCAGATTCATGAAGTGGCCCTTGGCGACCTTGACGCTCATGTGGACCATCAGGAGTGGTGGGGTACCATGTTGTATGCCTATATGGTCTTTCTGCTGGTGCTCATACCTCTTTATATTATTACGGGCTATCCTCATGGCTACACCATCACACGTCGCAATCATCGTCCTGGTTGCCTGAATATCTTCCGTAAGGTAGGTACGGCTGTGGCAATGTTCTGTCTGGGTGCAGGTGTTGCCTCTACGTTGTTGCCCGACTATGTCGGTCGCAACACTACCGTCGATGGTAAGACCACCAAGCACCGTGAGCGTGGCTTCTTCTCTGGCTTGCTTATTATTGTCCGTCTGGTGCTGATTGTTGTCGGTGCTGTGCTGTTGTGCGTCGTTGCCAGCGTGGTGATGACGATCGAGAGCATTGTCGGACTTATCGATATGTATAGAAAATGCGCGTAGTCTACGAGGATAATCACATCATCATCGTCTACAAGGAGAGTGGCGAAATCGTTCAGGGTGACAAGACTGGCGATACTCCCTTGTCGGAAACGGTGAAAGAATACATCAAGGAGAAGTACCAGAAACCTGGTGCTGTCTTCTTGGGTGTGGTGCATCGTCTGGACCGCCCCGTCTCTGGACTGGTGGTCTTTGCACGCACCTCCAAGGCACTGACCCGTCTGAACAATATGTTTCGAGACGGTGAGGTGCACAAGACGTATTGGGCGATAGTAGGTAAGATGGATGATGGAAGATGTAAGATGGAAAATGACGGCGAGTGGCATGAGGTGACACACTGGCTGACACGTAATGAGCAGCAGAACAAAAGCTACGCTTACGACCATGAGGTACCTCGCTCGAAGAAGGCCGTGCTGCGCTACCGACTGATAGGTCATTCTGACCGCTACTCGCTGGTGGAAGTACAGCTGTTGACAGGTCGCCATCATCAGATACGCTGTCAGCTGGCTGCTCTGGGCTGTCCCATCAAGGGCGACCTGAAATACGGTGCACGCCGCAGTAACTCCGATGGCAGCATCTCGCTGTTGTCGCACCGTGTGGAATTCGTGCATCCCGTGTCCAAGGAGACCATCGTAGTGGAGTCACCACTGCCTGCTGACCCCTTGTGGGCAAACATGATTATGGATTGATAGGATATGAAGAAGCTATTCTGGTGGATATTGATCATCTTGCTGAGTCCCGTGCTGCTCTTCGTGGTGCTCACGGTGCTGCTCTATCTGCCACCCGTACAGAACTGGGCGGTAGACAAGGTGACGGCCATCGCTTCTGAGAAGACTGGCATGGATATCTCAGTAGGTCATGTCGATCTCTCGTTTCCTCTCGACCTCTCGATTGACAATTTCCGCGTACTGCAAAAGCCCGACACCCTTGCCGATGTAGAGCGCATGGTGGTGGATGTGCAATTGCTACCCCTGTTAGACAGCAAGGTTGTTATCAATGAGTTGGAAGTTTCCAATACCCGTTTGAATACGCTCGATATGGTAGCTGCAGCCAAGGTGAAAGGTCATTTCTCACGCCTGTTTATGGCTAGCAAAGGTATCGACTTAGACCAGGGTATTGTGGAACTGAACGGTAGCCGCTTGGAGGATGCCTTCTTTGATATCCAGATGGCTGATTCCGTGCCCGAAGATACTACTACCAGCGAGCCTACGCTGTGGAAAATTTATGTCGATAGCATAACTATCGACCGCTCTGACATCGTGTTCCACATGCCTGGCGACACGATGAGAGTAGCGACCCATATAGGCAACCTCACCGCCCGCGAGGCACTCATAGACTTAGGTGATCAGACCTATACGGTTGCTAGTGCAGACTGGGTGAATGGCGCTGTAAAGTATGACCAGAATTTCCAGCCCCGTATCGAAGGGTTGGACTATAACCATATAGACCTTAGCGATATCCATATTGGAATTGATTCCATCTATTTCCATGACCCGACACTGCGAATGTATATGCGTCAGGTAGCTCTGAAGGAGAAGAGTGGCTTTAGCGTCACTAACCTGTCAGGACCGATAGCGATGGAAGATGGTGCCATCAAACTGCCTAAGTTCCGACTATCGACACCTTATAGCGATATTGACGTTGAACTTGATATGCCGCTGTCATTGATGGAACCTGTTGACCCAGGGAAGATGAGGCTGAAGATGAACGCAACGTTGGGCAAACAAGATATCATGCCGTTCCTCAGCGATATGCCTGCCGCTATGCGTCAGCGTTGGCCGGAATATCCGCTTACTGTCAGTGGCCTGTTGAAAGGAAACATGCAACACATGGACTTCCACGACTTAGAGGTATCGTTGCCTACCGCCTTCCATGCCACAGCGGCAGGTTTCGCCGCCAATCTTGATACTCCCGATAAGTTGCGTGCTGATGTGCAGTTCAAGGCCAATACCCAGAACTTGGGCTTTGTGATGGCTATGCTGCCACGTGATATGCAACGCGACTATCGCATACCGCCTCTGTCGGCACAAGGACGTGTGAAGGCCGATGGTCAGCAGTATTTTGCCGACATCACTGCCCACGAGGGCAAGGGAATGGTAAAGGCTAAGGGCTCGTTCCATGCTACCGCTATGCGCTATGATGCTGATGTCCAGATACGTAATTTGAACGTGCATCACTTCATGCCCCGTGACAGTATCTATACTGTTTCAGCCGATATTACTGCCAAGGGACAGGGTACCGACTTCTTCTCGCCTCGTACCAGCCTTGTTGCAGATGCAAAGATACACCATATCGGTTATGGCAAGCTGAATATCGATAACGTTACCGCTCATGCATTGGTTGGCGATGGTAAGGCACATGCCAATCTCATCAGTCGCAACCTCCTGTTGAAAGGAGCAGTCAACTTCGATGCCTTGCTGTCAACCACCCGTTTTGATGGTACGCTGAGTACCGATTTCCAAGAGCTCGACCTCTATGAGATGGGTGTTACTCCAGATCCGCTGACTATTGGCATGTGTGGTCATTTCGATATCAATTCCGACTTGAAACTGACCCACCAAGTAACGGGTGTCGTCAACGACTTGACCATTAGCGACTCCAGTCATATCTATCGTCCTTCCGACATTGACTTATTGCTGAAGACTACGCCAGACACCACTTATTTGCGTACGCAGAGTGGCGACTTCATCGTGAAACTGGATGCTAGTGGTAACTACGAGCAACTACTCAACCAGTTCACCATCTTAGGCGACTCTGCGATGGCTCAGTTAGACAGAAAGACCATCGACCAGCCTGCACTGCGCAAGCTGCTGCCTACGATGCGCATGACGCTGGAGAGCAAGCGCGAGAATCCCGTTGCCACCTTCTTGAAAGCCACTGCCAACATCGACTTCAAAGATATGCTCTTCGACCTCTCCACCTCTGTGGCAGAGGGTGTCAATGGGCGCGGCTATATCCACTCGCTGACAGTCAGCGATGTTCGTCTTGACACCATCAACTTCTCGCTGACCCAGCGTAAGGAGCGCCTGTCCTTTGGCGGACAGGTGCGTAATAACAAGAAGAATCCACAGTTCGTCTTCAATGCCCTGTTTGATGGTATCATTCAGGAGCGTGGCGCTACGCTTGGCGTGCGATACTTCGATGCTGACAACAAGCTGGGTGCACGCATAGGAGCACAAGCCGAGGTTGTCGATGGAGGTATCAACCTTCGTCTGATGCCCGACCGTCCTACGCTGGGATATAAGGAGTTTGCCCTTAACAAAGACAACTACGTATTTCTGGGTAGCAGTGGAAAGATCAAGGCAAAGGTCGACCTGCGTGCTGACGATGGCATGGGTATCCGCCTCTACTCTGAAGAGAGTGACCCCGATGCCTTGCAAGACCTGACACTCAGCCTGCATAAGTTTAACTTGGAAGAAATCACGTCTGTCATCCCGTATGCTCCCCGTATGTCGGGTATGCTGAACGGTGACTACCATGTCATACAGGATGCTAGTGGCCAGTTCTCTGTGGCTGGTGATATGGGTGTTCAGAATATGACCTACGAACGTTGTCCGATAGGTAATATCAGTACCGAGCTTGTCTATCTGCAGAAAGAGAATGATGCCCATGCTGTAGAGGCTCGACTGATGATGGACGACAATGAAATAGGTCTGCTGACAGGTACCTATTATAATGAAGGTGAGGGGTCGCTTGATGCTACGTTGCAACTGGAGCGTTTGCCACTGAATATCGTAAATGGTTTCGTGCCTGACCAGCTCTGTGGCCTGCAAGGTTATGGCGAGGGAACGCTGACCCTTCAGGGTACGCTGTCGCATCCGGAGGTCAATGGTGAGGTATATCTCTCCAACTCCTATCTGGAGAGCATCCCTTATGGCGTCAAGCTACGCTTCGACGACGACCCCGTACGCATCCAGCACTCAAACCTGCTCTTTGAGAATTTCTCGGTCTACGCGCATAACGATAACCCGCTCAATGTGCAAGGAAATGTCGATTTCCACGACCTCGACCATATCACGGTCAATATGCGTATGCAGGCTAAGAACTTCCAGATTATCGGTGCCAAGGAACATTCCAAGAGTGTGGCTTACGGCAAGGCCTTCGTCAATGTCTATGCCATGATGAACGGTCCGTTGGATAATCTCAATATGCGTGGTCGCCTCGACGTGTTAGGCTCTACTGATATGGGATATATCCTGCGTGACACACCTATCACTACCGACAACCAGTTGGACGACCTTGTGAAATTTACAGACTTCAGCGATACCACGCAGACAGCCGTCACACGTCCACCCATCAATGGTTTCCGCATGGATATGACGCTGAACGTGTCGAACGGTGCACATATCATGGCCTACATGAATGCCGACCACTCCAACTATATCGACCTGATGGGTGGCGGTAACCTGCGCATGCTCTACTCGCCAGCCGACAACCTGCAATTGACAGGTCGCTATACGCTGTCGAACGGTGAGATGAAATATGCATTGCCTATTATCCCGCTTAAGACCTTCCACATACAGGATGGTTCCTACATAGAGTTTACGGGAGACCCGATGAATCCTACCTTGAACATTGCTGCGGTGGAACGTACCAAGGCTACCGTGACAGGAACCAATGGCGTAGGCCGCTCTGTTGCCTTCGACTGCGGTGTCAACATCACGCGTACGCTCAACGACATGGGTCTTGAGTTTACCCTCGACGCTCCAGAGGATATGCAGCTGCATGGTGAACTGCAGGCCATGGGTGTCGAGCAGCGTGGAAAACTGGCTGTCACCATGCTGACCACGGGTATGTACCTGGCTGATGGTAATACGAAACCATTCTCTATGAACTCTGCCCTCAGCTCGTTCCTCAGTAGTGAGATTAGCAATCTGACGGGTAACGCCTTGCGTACCCTCGACCTGTCGTTCGGCTTGGACAACTCTACTGATGCCACAGGTCAGACACATACCGACTATTCGTTCAAGTTTGCCAAGCGCTTCCTGAACAACCGTCTGAAACTGGCGATAGGTGGTAAGGTAACTACCGGTAATGAGTTGCCAGGAGGCCGTAACAACTCGTTCTTCGACAATGTATCCCTGGAATACCGTCTTGACGATACTGCCAACAAGTATCTGAACCTGTTCTTCGAGAATAACTCCTACGACTGGCTTGACGGCTATACACAGAAGTATGGTGGTGGCTTCATCTGGCGCCGCACCTTACAGAACTTCACCGATATCTTCCGCTTCAAGGACGACAACAATACCTTGTCCTTGCCTCCTGTACGTACTGACTCTATAAAGACTAAGCGCAATGAAACGAAATAGACTCACATCATACATCATCCTTTTAACATCTGTCCTCGTGGCCTCATGTTCGATGACAAAGGATATCCCTGAGGGTGACCAGCTCTTCACGGGTCTGAAGACCATTCAGTGGGTTGATGCGGAGCAGTCGGATAATCTCATTGAGACACAGGAAGAACTGGAGGCTGCACTGGCTACGGCACCTAATGGCTCACTGTTTGGCAGTAGCTACTATCGCCTGCCTTTCTCGTTCGGTGTCAGCGTGTGGAATAAGTATGCTGAGAAAGATACACCTTTTGCCCGTTGGATGACTAAGACTTTTGGTCGCCAGCCGGTCTTGATGTCGTGGGTTAATCCTGAGTTGCGAGCCTCTGTGGCACAGAATGTGTTGCGCAATCATGGCTATTTCCACGGCAATGTGACTCACGAGGCTATTCTGCAGAAGAATCCTAAGACGGCAAAGATTCAATATACCGTAACACCTGGTCGACTGTATATGCTTGACAGCATAGGCTATTTCGACTTCCCTGCCCATGCCGACAGTCTGATAAAATCTTCACTCGATGAGGCCCAGATCCATTCTGGCGATCCTTTCGTGGTGTCTCGTCTTGATGGTGAGCGTCAGCGTATCAGTACCTTATTACGTAACAATGGCTACTACTATTACCAACCTGCCTATGCCAGCTATCTCGCAGATACCTTTGTCGTTGACGGTAAGGCGCAGTTGCAGTTCCGTATGGCCAAGGATGTGCCCGTTACTGCCACTCATCCGTGGTATATCGGTCGCATCACGGTGAATATGAAGAAGTCGTTCATGGAACAGCCCACCGACTCGTTCGTCGGGCGCTCGCTGACCATTCGTTATTCGGGTAAGAAACCACCCATTCGTCCACGTGTGCTTCTCGCCGATATGAAGTTGCGTCCTCGTCAGACATATAGCTATAGTGACTATTTGGAGTCGGGCAGCAAGATTAATGCTATGGGATTGTTCTCGATGACTGAGTTCCAGTTTACACCACGTGATACAACAGCAGCCTGTGACACGCTCGACTTGACGCTCAACTGTACTTTCGACAAACCATGGGACTTCTACATAGAGACCAATTTCAATGCCCGTACCATCGGTCGTATGGGTCCTGAGTTGAAGATGGGTGTCACTCGTCGTAACGCCTTCCGTGGCGGTGAGAAGATTGATATCAATCTGCATGGTTCCTATGAGTGGGCATTGAAGAACGCCTCGTCGATGAACAATTACGAATATGGTGCCGATGCCTCTGTGGAGTTCCCACGTATCATCGCCCCGTTTGCCAATAAGTTCCAAGGACGCCGTCTTGGTAAGGATGGCAAGCCGCGTCGCCGTCTGTTCTATAGTACTCCCACCACGCTGGCTAAAGCATCTACCAACATTATCTATCGTCCAGGCTACTACAAGATGCATGTAGTCTCTGGTGAATGGACTTATCGTTGGCAGACATCAGAGAAGAGTCGTCATGAGTTTTCGCCGCTGACGGTGAAGTACCAGTTTATGAACAGTCATACATCAGATTTTGATGCCATTGTAGAGAAAAATCCTTATCTGTGGGCTACCCTACAGGACTATTTCATTCCTGAGATGCGATATACCTATACCTATACATCGCCCAAGCGTTCTCTGCATCCTGCACGTTGGGAGACGACCATCGCTGAGTCGGGCAATGTTGTGGCACTCTATGATGTCCTTACTGGTAAATCGTGGAATGACAAGGACAAGACGATGTTCAAGAATCCCTATTCGCAGTTCGTGAAACTGGAGACCGACTATTCAAAGACGTTGACGCTGGACAGTCACTCCAAGATTGTGGGACATGTTAATGCCGGCATTATCTATCATTATGGTAATAGTGACTGGTTGCCAAATAGTGAGATGTTCTATGTGGGGGGCGCCAATAGCATCCGTGCCTTCCCTGTACGTGCTATCGGACCAGGCTCCTTCCCAGGTATCGACAATAAGGCATACTCCTACCTGATGCAGAATGGTGACATAAAGTTCGTTTGCAACCTTGAATACCGTCGTCAACTGTTTGGCTCACTATACGGTGCCGTATTCCTTGATGCCGGTAACGTCTGGACTATTGAGGAAGAGTTTGGTGATGAATTGCCTGGTTACGGCACCAGTCAGTTCAAGTTTAAGGATTTCTTCCGACAGATGGCGGTAGGTACTGGTATAGGTTTCCGTTACGACCTTGACTTCCTCATCCTTCGCCTCGACTGGGGTGTTGCGCTTCACCTGCCTTATGCTACGGCAAAGTCAGGTTTCTACAATGTAGATAGTTTCAAGGACAGTCATACGCTTCACTTTGCGATTGGCTATCCCTTCTGATAAGAGAATAATGATTACATACTTAAAAACTTACTTTAAAATATAGACTATGGAAAGAACATGGAGATGGTTTGGCAAGAAGGATAAGATCACTCTTGCACAGTTGAGACAGATTGGTGTAGAGGGTATCGTGACTGCTTTGCACGACGTACCTCTGGGTGAGGTTTGGACACGTGAGAAGATTCGCGACTTGCGTGAGTATATCGAGAGCTACGGCATGCGCTGGAGCGTAGTAGAATCGTTGCCCGTTGTGGAAACTATCAAGTACGGAGGCCCTGACCGCGACCACCAGATTGAGGTGTATAAGGAGAGCCTGCGCAACCTTGCTGCAGAGGGCATCCACTGCATCTGCTACAATTTTATGCCTGTGCTTGACTGGGCTCGTACTGACTTGTTCCACGACAACCCCAACGGTGCTACTAACCTCTACTTTAACTATGCCGAATTTGCTTATTTCGACATCTATATCCTGAAGCGTCCAGGTGCTCGCGAGGAATGGGAGAAGTTCCAGTTCCCAGAAGGGTGGGGTGAAGGCCGTAGTGTGATTGCCGAGTGTGATGAGTTGGCTAAGACAATGACACCTGAGAAGGACCACAAACTGGTGGAGAACATTGTCATCAAGACACAGGGCTTTGTGTCTGGTAACTTCAGCGAGAACGATGAGGCTCCCGTACAGAAGTTCCGTGAGTTCCTTGACCTGTACAAGGGTATCGATAAGGCTAAGCTGCGTGCTAACATGAAGTACTTCCTCGAGGCAATCATGCCCGTCTGTGAGGAGTGTAACATGAACATGTGTGTGCACCCCGACGATCCCCCCATTGAGATTCTCGGCTTGCCACGTATCGTGCGTACCGAGGAGGATATCCAGTGGTTCCTCGATGCTGTGCCCAACAAGCATAACGGTCTGACATTCTGTGCAGGCTCGCTGAGTGCTGGTGCCTATAACAATGTGGTTGAACTGGCTAAGAAGTTTGCGTCACGCACCCATTTCGTTCACTTGCGTTCGTGCCACATCTTCCCCAATGGCGACTTTACTGAAGCCTCTCACTTGGGCGGTCGTGCCGACCTGATTGAGCTCTGCAGAATCTTCGAAAAGGAGAATCCACAGTTACCCATGCGCGTAGACCACGGTATGACCTTTACCGACAAGCCTGGCGGCATCATGGATGAGAGCAGTCATGGCCACAATGCAGGTTACACGTTGCTCGGCCGTATGTTCGCACTCGGTCAGGTACAGGGTATCCTGGCTACCGTAGACCGTGAGCTTGGTATTGAATACAAACAACCTGGTTTTTTTGACTAATCAACAAACGACATAGACAGTGGAAGTAGCGAACGAAAGGTGGGGCATCCTTTATTGTCCCAAAGGACGCGGTAACAAGCAGCGCGAGAAAATCCAGCGAGTCCTCGATGAGCGCAAGGTGCAGTATGACTTCGTTCAGAGTGAGTCGACAGACAGCGTAGAGCGTCTGGTAACCATGCTGATACGCAATGGTTATAAGACCATCATCATCATGGGTGGCGACTCGGCACTGAACGATGCCGTCAATTGCCTGATGGCAGAAGAGAAACAGGTGCGCGACCAGATTGCCTTGGGAGTTATTCCCAATGGTATGATGAACGACTTCGCACGCTATTGGGGCTTCGACGACGACAATATGGAACAAACCGTCGACTGGCTGATAAAACGCCGTATCCGTACCATCGATTTGGGCTGTGTTCGTTATACCAATAAGAAAAACGAACACTGCCATCGCTACTTCCTCAACTGTGTCAACATAGGACTCATTGCCGACGTGATGAATCTGCGTCGGCAGACGCGTTCGTTGTTGGGTTCCCATACTCTGTCGTTTATCGTTTCTATCTTCCTCATGATTTTCCACCGTATGGATTATAAGATGCGCGTCCACCTGAATAACAAGACGGTAGAACGCAAGATTATGACCATGTGTGTGGGTAGCGGTCCTGGTTATGGCCAGACTCCCAACGCAGTGCCTTATAATGGCATGCTCGACGTATCGCTGGTTTACCATACGGAGATGATACAACTTCTGGCAGGTTTGTGGCTGTTGGTGACGGGTCGTTTCCTCAATCATCGCAGTGTTCACCCCTATCGAACCCGTGAAATTCGCATCGAAGAAGCACCCCACGCATTAGTGGGTGTCGATGGCCGTTTGATAGGTACTCCAGTGGGTTCCTACCGCATCACCGTTGAACAGGAAGTTATTAATTTTCTGATACCCGACTAAGCCTTTTTAGCAGTCATTTTTCACTCTTAGACTACAAAATAGCACATTTTCTTTAAAAAAGTGCAAAAATATTTTGTAGTCACGATGAAATTGCTTAATTTTGAAGGTGAATACTAATCTAAAGCAATAAACTTAATATAGGAACTATGAGTTATTTACGATTCGAGAAAGCTGTAATGACCAATCTTGAGGAGTCGCTCCATCGTGAATTGCTGCGAACAAACCGTTCTGGCGCCTATAGTGCATCTACTCTCGTAGACTGCAATACGCGCAAATATCACGGTCTGCTCGTTGTTCCCGTACCTGAGCTTGATGATGAGAACCACGTTCTGTTGTCGTCGCTCGACTGTACGGTAATTCAGCACGGTGCCGAGTTCAATCTTGGACTCCACAAGTATCAAGGCAACAACTTCAGCCCCAAGGGTCACAAGTACATCCGTGAGTTTACTTGTGACGTAGTGCCCACCACCATCTATCGTGTTGGTGGCGTGTTGTTAAAGAAGGAAGTGGTGTTCCATCACTATGAGGATCGCATCCTTATCCGTTATACACTGGAGGACGCTCACTCGGCTACCACGCTGCGTTTCCGTCCTTTCCTTGCTTTCCGCTCTGTCCGCCAGTTTACGCATGAGAATTCGACGGCCAGCCGTGAGTATCATGAGGTAGAAAATGGTATCAAGACCTGTATGTATGCCGGCTATCCCGACCTGTTCATGCAGTTCTCGAAGAAGAACGAGTTCATTTTCCAGCCTGACTGGTATCGTGGTGTGGAGTATCCGAAGGAGCAGGAGCGTGGCTATGCCTCGAACGAAGACCTGTATGTTCCTGGCTACTTCGAGATGAATATCAAGAAGGGTGAGAGTATCGTCTTCGCCGCTTCTACGTCGGCTGCCAAGACCAGTACACTGAAGAAGCTCTTCGACGAAGAGGTGGCTGACCGCGTGCCCCGTGATAACTTCTATCATTGCTTGGTGACTGCAGCCCATCAGTTCCATTTCCGCGATCACCGCAGTGGCACTATGGAGAAGATTGACAAGAAGGATGACCGTTACTTGCTGGCAGGCTATCCTTGGTTCAAGGCTCGTGCGCGTGATACGTTCATCGCCTTGCCGGGTCTGACACTTGGCATCGGTGAAATTGACTATTTCGAAATGGTGATGAAGACCTCAGAGAAAGCTCTCCGTGAGTTTATGGACGACAAGCCCATTTCTGGCAAGATTTACGAGATAGAACATCCCGATGTACCCTTGTGGGCTATCTGGGCTATCCAGCAGTATGTCAAGGAGGTTGGCAGAGAGCAGGGCTATAAGATGTATGGCAAGCTGGTCAAGGACATCGTAAAGTATGTGATGGCTGGTGGTCATCCAAACCTGCGTCTTGATGAAAACGGATTGGTTTATGCCGATGGTCGCGACAAGGCTATCACTTGGATGAACTCCACAGCCAATGGTCACCCCGTTGTTCCCCGTTCGGGCTATATTGTTGAGTTCAATGCTCTGTGGTATAACGCCATCAAGTTCTGTGCTTCTCAGGAGGCAGAGTTTGGTGACAAGAAATTGGCTGATAAGTTGGAGAAGCTGTCTGAGGTGACCAAGCAGTCGTTCATTGAGACCTTCCTCAACGAGTACGGTTATCTGCTCGACTATGTGGATGGCAACATGATGGACTGGAGTGTACGCCCCAACATGATATTCCCTGTAGCCTTCGACTACTCTCCACTGAACCAGGAGCAGAAGAAGAGTGTGCTTGACATCTGTACCCGTGAATTGTTGACCCCCAAGGGATTGCGTTCGCTGTCACCAAAGAGCGGTGGCTACAACCCCATGTATGTGGGTCAGCAGACACAGCGCGACTACGCTTACCATCAGGGTACCGCATGGCCTTGGCTGGGCGGATTCTACATGGAAGCCAGTCTGAAACTCTATAAGCGCACCCGCCTCTCGTTCATCGAGCGTCAAATGGTGGGCTATGAAGAAGAGATGGATTACCACGCACTGGGAACCATCAGTGAACTGTTCGACGGCAACCCGCCATTCCATGGCCGTGGTGCTATGGCCTTTGCCATGAATGTGGCAGAGATCCTGCGTGCTCTGAAGTTGCTGGAGAAGTATACATATCAAAAATAAATAAGGAGGACGCACTATGAAAGTATTAATGTTTGGATGGGAGTATCCTCCTCACGTATTCGGTGGACTTGCTACTGCTAACTATGGTATTTCGCAGGGACTGCATGCACAGGGCGATATGGATATCACGCTCTGCTTGCCTAAGCCCTTTGGCGATGAAGACCGTTCCGCCTGTCAGATTGTGGCTATGAATGCTGTGCCCATTGCCTATCGTGATGTGTCTGTTGACTACGTTCGCGAGCGTGTGGGCAACATCATGGATCCTGACCTTTATTTCCGTCTGCGCGACCATCTGTATGCCGACTTCAACTACATGCACGTCAACGATTTGGGTGCTATGGAGTTTGCTGGTGGCTATCCTGGTAATCTGCATGAGGAAATCAATAACTATTCGATTATCGCTGGCGTTGTTGCTCGTACGTTAGACTACGACATTATCCACGCCCACGACTGGCTGACCTATCCTGCAGGTATTCATGCCAAGCAGGTCTCTGGCAAGCCTCTCTGCATCCACGTGCATGCTACTGATTTTGACCGTTCTCGTGGTAAGGTGAACCCCACCGTTTACTCTATCGAGAAGAATGGTATGGACAATGCTGACTGTATCATGTGTGTGTCAGAGCTGACCCGTCAGACCGTCATCAATCAGTATCACCAAGACCCACGCAAGTGCTTCACGGTACATAATGCTGTGTATCCACTGCCCGATGAGTATCAGGCTATTCCTCGTCCTGACCATACAGGCAAGGACAAGGTGGTGACGTTCCTCGGACGTATCACTATGCAGAAAGGTCCTGAGTACTTCGTTGAGGCTGCTAACATGGTTATCCGTCGCACCAAGAACGTACGCTTCTGTATGGCTGGTTCTGGCGATATGATGGACGCTATGATTCACCTGGCTGCTGAGCGTGGTATTGCCGACCGTTTCCACTTCCCTGGATTCATGCGTGGCAAGCAGGTGTATGAGTGCTTGAAAGACTCTGATGTCTACGTCATGCCTTCTGTTTCTGAGCCCTTCGGTATTTCGCCGTTGGAGGCCATGCAGTGTGGCACGCCGTCCATCATCTCCAAGCAGTCAGGCTGTGCTGAGATTCTCACCAACTGTATCAAGGTTGACTATTGGGACATTCACGCGCTGGCTGACGCCATCTACAGCATCTGTGCCAACGAGTCGCTCTTCCAGTACCTCAAGGAGGAGGGTAAGAACGAGGTTGACCAGATTACCTGGGAGAAGGTTGGTGCTTGGATTGCAACGCTCTACAAACGCACTTTAGGTTGGGAAACAGCCTAATCGTAATAACGAAATAACGTAATAACGAATAACGAAAAGAATTATGAAGACAATTTGTTTATATTTCGAGATACATCAGATTATCCATCTGAAGCGCTATCGTTTCTTCGATATCGGTACCGATCATTACTACTATGACGACTATGAGAACGAGCGCAGCATAACCGATATTGCTAATCGTAGCTATATGCCGGCATTGACCGCCATTGGTGATATGATCAAAGAGCATGGCCAGTACTTCAAGGTGGCCTTCTCGCTCTCTGGTACAGGTATCGAACAGTTGGAGTTCCACGCTCCACAGGTCATTGAGAAACTGCAGGAACTCAACCAGACTGGTTGCGTGGAGTTCTTGGCTGAGCCTTATAGCCACGGACTTTCGTCACTGGCTAATGAGGAGACTTTTGCCCTCGATGTGAAAAAGCAGGTTGCTAAGATTGAGGAGCTCTTCGGCAAGAAGCCTACCGTTGCGCGCAACTCATCGCTCATCTACTCTGACGACATCGGTTCGCAGATTGCTGCTATGGGCTTCAAGGGTATGCTGACCGAGGGTGCTAAGCACGTGCTGGGTTGGAAGTCGCCACACTATGTCTATAACTGTAACATCGCTCCTAACCTGAAGCTCTTGCTTCGCGACGTAGAGCTGTCTGACGATATCTCTCTGCGCTTCAACAATCCCGATTGGGAAGGCTATCCTCTGTTTGCTGACAACTACATCGACCGTATTGCCCGCTTCCCAGAGGAAGAGCAGATTATCAATATCTTCATGGAGCTCTCTGCACTGGGTATCGCTCAGCCACTCAGCTCTAACATCCTCGACTTCCTGAAGGCACTGCCTGCATGTGCTAAGGAGAAGGGCATCACCTTCTCTACTCCTACTGAGATTTGCATGAAGGTGAAGAGCGTAGGTGCTATCGACGTGCCCGACACTCTGTCGTGGGTTGACGAGGAGCGCGACTGCTCTTGCTGGCTGGGTAACGCTATGCAGCGCGAGGCTTTCAACAAGCTCTACAGTGTTGCCGACCGTCTGCGTATTGCCGACGACCCACGCATCAATCAGGACTGGGACTACCTGCAGGCTTCCAATAACTTCCGCTTCATGACCACCAAGGCCTCTAACGTAGGTCTGGACCGTGGTATCTATAGCGGACCGTTCGATGCTTTCACCAACTACATGAACATCCTTGGTGACTTCATCAACAGAGTCAATGCCCTCTATCCTCAGGAGATTGAGAACGATGAGCTCAACGCCCTGCTCACCACCATTCGTAACCAGGGTGACGAGATTGAGATGAAGGATAAGGAGATTATCCGTCTGAAGGCTCGTCTGGAGAAGCTGGAACCAAAGAAGGATGAGAAGAAGGCGCCTGTCAAGAAGGCTGCACCCAAGAAAGCTGCTACTCCTAAGAAGGCACCTGCTAAGAAGGAAGAAGCCCCTAAGGCTGAGGCTCCTGTAGCAGAAGCTCCTAAAGCTGAAGAAAAGAAGTAACGTGCAATGAAACGCATATTATTACCCCTTATGTTGCTGCTGACCATCACCGCGTATGGTCAGCAGCGCTTACGAGTATCCATCCTTGGCGACTCGTACTCCACCTATCAGAATTATATTCCTGAAGGTAACGAACCCTGGTATTTCGAACCCTTCCGTCCAGACATGACTGATGTCAAGGATGTCCGTCAGACCTGGTGGTGGCAGGTGGTCCACGATGGTGGCTTCATTCTGGAGAAGAATGACTCGTATAGTGGCTCTACCATCTGTTATACGGGCTATAACGACGACGATTATTCACCTCGTTCTTTCATTACCCGTCTACCTCGTTTGGGCTCTCCCGATATTATTCTGATTTTCGGTAATACCAACGATAGCTGGTGTGGTGCCAAATTGGGCGAGTACCAGTATGGTGACTGGAAGCGTGCTGACCTCTATACCTATCGTCCCGCTTTGGCTAAGTTGCTCAATGATGCACAGAACCGCTATCCCAACGTGCGCCTCTTCTTCATTCAGAACACAGAGCTGAAGCCCTCGTTCACGGAGTCCACGCAGGTTATCTGCAAGCACTACAACGTGCCTGTCATTCAACTCAAAGACATTAAGAAACAGGCGGGCCATCCCAATATTGAGGGTATGAAGGCCATCGCCCAACAAGTATTAGAACAAGTGCTCAAAGCTCTCCGCTGAGCACTTGTTTTTTTCTAACCTTTAACCTTTAATCGTTAACCTTTAACCTTTAACCTTTAACCTTTAACCCCTAACCCTTAACCACTCTCAGGTTCTTGTCTAATTGCTCCACGCTACTGGCTCCTACGAGTACAGAGGTGACACCCTGCTGTTCCAGTATCCAGCGCAGTGCCCATTCTGCCAGCGTCATACCCTTGCTTTCTGCTTCTGCGTTCCACTGTTGGATTTGCGCCAGCAGTTCGTCTGTCAGCATCTCCTTTCTGAGGAATTTTCCACGAGCCATGCGCGAGTCTGTAGGAATACCGTTCAGATAGCGGTCCGTCAGCAGACCCTGTGCCAAGGGTGAGAAGGCAATGAAGCCTACACCTTCCTGATGGCAGAGGTCCAGAATACCTTCTTCCATCGGTGCCCTGTTCAGCATGTTCAGTTTTCCTTGATAGATGAGTGGTGGCACGTCGCGTTCTCTGAGGTAGTTGATGGCAAAGCGCGTAGGCTCCAGAGGCCAGTTGGAGATACCTACATAGAGCGCCTTGCCCTGACGCACGATATCTACCAGTGCTTGCAGCGTCTCCTCCATCGGTGTGTTGGGGTCGAAGCGGTGGGTATAGAACATGTCCACGTAGTCCAGTCGCATGCGCTTCAGACTCTGGTTGAGCGATGCCATCAGGTACTTCCTGGAGCCCCATTCACCATAGGGTCCAGGCCACATGTCGTAGCCTGCCTTTGTCGAGATGAACAGCTCGTCGCGATAGGGTCGCAGGTCCTCGTCCATCACGCGACCCAATGTCTCTTCTGCCGAGCCGTGGGGTGGGCCGTAGTTGTTGGCTAGGTCCAGATGGGTAATGCCTTGGTCGAAGGCGTGACGCAGAATGGTTCGTGAGCGCTCGTAGTCGTCCACGCCTCCAAAGTTGTGCCACATGCCCAGACTCACCTTCGGCAAGAGGACGCCTGTGCGTCCGCATCGCCGATATTCCATTTGCTCGTATCGGCTCTCGTTTGCTACATATTCATTCATCATCAGTCCGTTTTTGTTTTTATGCTTGTTGAGTCTTGTGTAGTCACTTAATATCCTAAGCTCTCACCCACCAGCACAACGGTGTGACGGCCTTTCGGTGAGTTGCGCAGGAAGTGGACGTAGTTGCAGATGCTCTCTGGCGAGTTGCAGTTGTGGCATACACCATCCACCTGACAGGGCGTCTTGATGTCGAAGCGGGCAGCATTTATGGGCGAGGCTGTTGAGCGAGCCCTGGCAAGGGCAGCCTCCACCGTTTGAGCCACCTTGTTGAGGCCAATGACGAAGATGACTTTCTTCGGTCCCCACGTGATAGCAGCCACACGGTTGCCATTGCCGTCAATGTTGACGATGACACCGTCCTCGCTGATGGCGTTGGCACTCGACAGATAGACATCGGCCGTGAATGCCCGTTCGTAAATCTTTACCACTTCTTCGCGATCTGTCACCTCGTCGCGGTCCAAGATCTCCAGTGTCTTGCGTTCCTTCAATGCCTGTGGGATGCCGATGTCACGAATGCTCATCGAACCGCCCCATGTCACACTGCTGCCGTCAGCTATCAGTTCGGATACTTTCTTCACCGCCTCCACTGCTGTCGGGCAGTAGTAAGCCTCTATGTTGCGACGCTTCAGGTTCTTTATCATCCGCTCCGCCAGTCTCTCGTTGCGTAATTCTGTTGGTTTCATAAATACTCTTTAGTTTCAGTTTCTGTCATTCTGCCACAAAGATACAACTTTTTTCTGAAACCACCCACACTTACCTCCACCTTTTTATTATTATATTTTTTGATTTTTACCAAAAATAGTTTAAGAAAGCCTTAATTTAAATATCTGTAGGAATATTTCATATTGGTTACGGCTGTTGTATGCTGAAAACAATTAACTTTGCAGCCGAAAACAAGGAATGCCGTAACCATGAGATATGTGTAAGATACTGTTCACCCTGATAGCGTTAATGCCTGCGTTCTGTATGGCACAAGAGACTGCTGACTCGTCGTCGACGGACTCTACGCAGAGGACGTTTGTCGTGGTCAATATGGAGACGGGCGTTCCTGTGCGTGACGTGCTGGTCTATACGGACAACGGGCAGGGCGCGAAGACTGCGTGGGATGGTACTTTCCGCATTGAGAAAGCCTTTCGGCGGGTGTCGTTTACGCATGGTGGATATGTCAAGCGCATCATGGATGTTGAGGAGATGCAGGGTGACACGATAGCCTTGCTGCCCAATATGCTGGCTATGGGTGAGGTCGTCATCTGGGGACATCGTCGCAACATGACAGCCAGCATTATTCCCAAACCCTCAAAGACGGATTTGCAATTGCAACAAGCCGTTCCGCAGGGTTTCAATCCGTTGGGTCTGCTTTTCTTAGGCTTTGATCAACTGTGGGGTAAGAAGATGCGCCACAGCAAGGCCGCGAAGGAGCAGAAGAAAAAGATGATTATCGAGAACTACTAAGACTCTTTCTTTGCTTTTTTCTTCTTCTCGGCTTCGTCGGGAAGAACGGTGACGCGACGATTGGTGGGGTCGCTAATCACGTCGTGGACAATGCTGGTGACCTGTGTCTTCAGCTCAGAGATGAACTGCTGGGCATCGTACTTCTGTGCCTCGATGTCGCGTAGCTTCTTCTCCCAGATACCTGTGAGTTCGCAACTCTTCAAGAGGTCTTCGCGAATGAGGTCGATGAGTTCAATGCCTGTAGGTGTTGCCACCAGGCGCTTGCGTTCCTTGCGGATATATTTACGCTTGAAGAGCGTCTCAATGATGGCGGCACGCGTAGAGGGGCGGCCAATGCCGTTCTCCTTCATGGCACGGCGCAGTTCCTCGTCTTCCACCAGCTTACCAGCCGTCTCCATAGCGCGTAGCAGGGTGGCCTCCGTGTAATAAGGTGGTGGTGTAGTCATCTTCTCTGTCAGCGTAGGCTGGTGAGGACCGCTCTCGCCCTTCTCAAAGGCCGGCAGGGTGCGCTCTTCCTCGTCGGGTTTCTTCTCGTCCTCATCTGTCTGCACATCCTTGGCATAGATAGTGCGCCAGCCTGGGTCGAGGATGGTGCGGCCAGTGACCTTGAACTCGATGGCATCTTCTGTAGGTTGCGACTCAGTCGCAACAGACCGAACCTCTCCCAGCACGGTGGTCTGGGCGTATTTGCAGTCGGGGTAGAAGACGGCGATGAAGCGACGGGCCACGAGGTCGAAGACCTTGCGTTGTATGTCGGTGAGTGCTGTGGGTACCGTGCCCGTAGGGATAATGGCGTGGTGGTCGGTGACCTTCGACGAGTCGAAGACCTTCTTCGACTTCGATAGGGGCTTGCCACCTAATGGACGTACCAGTTCGGCATAGGGCGCCGTGCCGGCATGCTTCACTTGGAACAGACCATTCATGGTCTGCGGACACTTGGCATAGACATCGTCGGGCAGGAACGTAGTATCGACACGTGGATAGGTGGTCAGTTTCTGCTCGTAGAGCTGCTGGATGATGTTCAGCGTGGTCTCTGCGGAGAAACCGAACTTCTTGTTGCAATCCACCTGCAGCGAGGTCAGGTCGTAGAGTGAGGGCGGTGTCTCCTTGCCGTTCTTCTTCTCCACCTGCGTGATGGTGAACGGTTTGCCCTCGATGGTCTTGAAAGCCTGCTCGCCCTCCTCCTTCGACGTAAACCTGCCCTTAGTAGCGGTGAACGTGGTATCGCGATAGACGGTAGCGAGTACCCAGTAAGGCTCTGGCTTGAAATTGTCAATCTCTTTCTGGCGATTGACGATAAGGGCGAGGGTAGGGGTCTGTACACGACCGATAGACAGCACCTGTCGGTTCTGACCGTATTTGATGGTATAGAGACGTGTGCAGTTGATGCCTAACAGCCAGTCGCCGACAGCACGACTGAGGCCAGCCATATAGAGCGACTGATACTGGTTCTGGTCCTTCAGCGTGGCAAAGCCCTCGCGGATAGCCTCGTCAGTCATACTGGAAATCCACAGGCGCTGAACGGGACACTTGGCACCCGCCTTCTGCATGACCCAGCGCTGGATGAGTTCACCCTCCTGACCAGCGTCACCACAGTTGATGATGCCATCAGCCGCTTGCATCAGTCGTTCAATGACGGCAAACTGCTTCTTGATGCCTTCGTCGTCCTTCAGGCGGATGCCAAAGCGTGGGGGAATCATAGGAAGAGCCGTCAGACTCCACGCCTTCCACATGGGCGTGTAGTCTTCAGGCATCTTCAGCTCACACAGGTGACCGAATGTCCACGTCACCTGGTAGCCGTTGCCTTCCATATATCCGTCGCGGCTGGCTGTTGCTCCGATAATGCGGGCAATATCCTTGGCCACACTGGGTTTCTCTGCAATACAAACTATCATACGAGGTGCAAAGGTACGAAAAAAAGTTGATAGTTAATAGTTGAGAGTTGAGAATTTTTTGTAACTTTGCAATCGCAATGATTGATAGAGCGACTGTAGATAAGATTATGGACGCCGTGAACATCGTGGATGTCGTAGGCGAGTTTGTTAACCTCCGCAAGTCGGGCGTTAACTACAAGGGCTTGTGTCCGTTCCACGACGACAAGACGCCGTCGTTCATGGTGTCGCCGGCCCGCCAGATTTGCAAGTGCTTCTCGTGTGGCGAGGGTGGCAATGCCGTGAACTTCCTGATGAAGCACGAGCAGATAACCTATCCGGAGGCCCTGCGCTGGTTGGCGAAGAAATACAATATAGAGATTCAGGAACGCGAGCTGAGCGACGATGAGAAGCGTGAGCAGAGCGAGCGCGAGTCGATGTTTGTGGTCAACGAGTGGGCGTGCCAGTATTTCCATAACATCCTGAAGAACGATGTCGATGGTATGGCCATCGGCAAACAGTACTTCCGCAGTCGTGGCATCCGCGATGATATCATCGAACGCTTCCAGTTGGGCTTTGCCCTTAACAAGCGCGACGCGCTGGCCAACGAGGCTAAGCGTAAGGGCTATAAGGAGGAGTTTCTGGTGAAGACGGGCTTGTGTATTGAAAATGAAAAAGGTGTTTACGACCGCTTTGCGGGTCGCGCCATCTTCCCGTGGCTGAACGTCAGTGGTAAGGTGGTGGCCTTTGGTGGTCGTAAGCTGGATGCAGCTACCAAGGGCGTGCAGCAGAAGTACGTCAACTCGCCCGACTCAGAAATCTATCATAAGGAGCGCGAGCTCTATGGCATCTATCAGGCAAAGAAGGCCATTGTCAAGGAAGACTGCGTGTATATGGTGGAAGGCTACACCGACGTCATCGCTATGCACCAGTGTGGCTTGGAGAACGTCGTGGCCAACAGCGGTACGGCACTGAGCATCTATCAGATACGACTATTGCACCGCTTCACACCCAATATCGTGTTGCTCTACGACGGCGATGAGGCAGGTATTCATGCGGCCATGCGTGGTACCGATATGCTGTTGCAGGAGGGCATGAACGTGAAGGTGCTGCTGTTGCCCGATGGCGACGACCCCGACTCGTTTGCCCGCAAGCATACCGCCCAGGAGTTCAAGGAGTATATCGAACAGCACCAGACGGACTTTATCCAGTTTAAGACCGAGCTATTGCTGAAGAATGTCACCGACCCCATCAAGCGTGCGGAGGCCATCAACAATATCGTGCGTTCCGTGAGTGTTATCCCTGACCCCATTGTGCGTGCCACCTATATCACTGAGTGCTCGCGCCGCTTGGAGGTCAACGAGCGCACGCTGATTACCCAGACCAACAAGTTCATTGCCGGCGATAGGGAGGAACAGCGCAAGACGGAGGAGCGTGAGCAACAGCGTCAGCCTCAGTCTGCTGGAACCATTGACAACTTCGGCCTGCACAGTCAGCAAGAACAGGCCTCTGAGGTCGAGCGCCTTATCATACAGAATGTGATTCGTCACGGTGAGGAGGTCATCTTCGAGGGACTGGAAACCGACGATGGTAGTACGGTGGACCTGAACGTTGCGCAGTATGTGGACTACGACCTGTCGAGCGATGGACTGACCTTTGGCAATACGCTGTATAACACCATCCTGCAGGAAGCTGTGGCACACTCGACAGAGCCAGGTTTCAAGGCCCTGAACTATTTCATGCAGCACCCAGACCCTGCTATCAGTCAGTTGGCCACCACGCTGGGTATCGACAACCACCAGCTGAGCAAGAGTTTCGAGATGAAGAACAGCGAAGCATCGTTGCGTCAGCGTGTGCAGCACCTGATACTTGATTTCCGCCTGGACATCGTCAATGGCCACCTGAAGGAATTGCAGCAAAAGCTGAAGGCGATGGGGACCAATATGACAGATCTGAAGATGCTGATGGAAGACTATAAGCAAACGCAGGAGTTGCGCAACGCGCTGGCTAAGGAGCGAGGGTCGGACGTGATCGTGTAATTAAGAATTGACAGTTGACAATTGATAGTTGATAATTGAAGGGTGGAGGGACTGTTATATATAATAGGTGTAGCACTGGCGTGGATAGTGATAGCAGTAGCTATCATTCATGTCATTATGGACAACCGGCAACCCGCCAAGACGATGGCGTGGGCGCTGGTCATCTTCTTCATACCTGTTGTCGGCATCGTTTTCTATCTCTTCTTCGGCATCAACCACCGCAGGGAGCGACTGGTCAGCCAGCGCTCGCTGGACCAGCTCACCAAGCGCTCCATGCTGAACTTTGTGGAGCAGGAAGACTTCCGTGTGCCTGAGCGCCATCGCCAGTTGGTGGACTTGTTCGTCAACCAGAGCATGGCCCTTCCGTTCAAGGACAATCAGATAGACATCATTACCGACGGCTACGCTTATTTCCCTGAACTGCTGAAGGATATTGCTGAGGCGCAAGACCATATCCACCTCGACCTCTATATCATTGAGGACGATGCACTGGGCAGGGTAGTGGCCGATGCCTTAATGGACAAAGCACGCCAAGGCGTGGAGGTGCGCCTGATATATGATGATGTGGGCTGTTGGAAGGTGAACCATAGCTTTTTTGAACAGTTGCGCGACGCTGGGGTGGAGGTGGCACCGTTCCTGCCAGTCCGTTTCCCGTCGTTCACGTCGAAGGCCAACTATCGTGACCACCGCAAGATAATCGTCATCGATGGTAAGGTGGGCTATGTGGGTGGCATGAACGTTGCCCTGCGCTACGTGAAGGGTACGGGTACGCAACCCTGGCGCGACACGATGTGGCGACTGACGGGTGGCGTGGTCTATGCCTTGCAACGGGCATTCCTCGTTGACTGGTATTTCGTAGACCGCACGCTGGTTACTGACCGCAAATACTATCCACCCATAGACCGTGACGAGCATCATGTTGTCAACAACTGCGTTGTGCAGGTGGTTACCAGTGGACCTACGGAGCACTATCCGGAGATTATGCAGGGTTTTGTGCGTACCATCTTGGCAGCTCGGCGCTATGTCTATATCGAGACCCCTTACTTCCTGCCCAACGAACCCGTGCTCTTCGCCTTGAAGACGGCCGCCGTGGGTGGTGTGGATGTGCGCATCATCTGTCCCCTGCGTTCTGATGCTCCTTTCACGGATTGGGCGTCACGTACCTATCTGCGCGAGTTGCATGAGGCTGGGGCCAAGGTGTATCTCTATCAGGCAGGATTCATGCATGCCAAGACACTGGTTACCGATGACACGTTATCGACGTGTGGCTCTACGAACCTCGACATCCGCTCCTTTGAGAACAACTTCGAGGTCAATGCCTTTGTCTATGATGAAGGTACGGCACTGAGAATGAAGAAGGTGTTCCTGGATGACCAAGAGCAGAGCGTGGAACTGAGTGAGATACCTCGACGCATTCATCCCCATTTTGGCGCACGCCTGTGGGAGTCGCTTACTCGACTGGTGTCGCCACTGCTTTAAACAACGAGAAGTTTACACTGCCGTACGAGCGGTGTTCCACGAAGTGTGGATGCTGAGAGAAGTCGTAGTCTTTGCCGTGTTCAAAGACGAAGATGCCGTCGGCTTTTAAGAGTTGTTTCTCGAAGATAAGGTCTGGAATATGAGGCAGTTCCTTCAGTGCATAGGGTGGGTCGGCAAAGATGAAGTCATACTGTTGCTTGCAGGACTTCAGATAGCGGAAGACATCACCGCGAATAGGAATCATATTGGTTGCTCCAAGTTTCTTAACGCACTCCTGAATGAAACGGTGGTGGTCACGATCCAGTTCTACGCTGACCACCTGGCTGCAACCACGACTGAGCAGTTCCAGCGAGATGCTGCCCGTGCCAGAGAAGAGGTCGAGGGCGGTGGCACCTTCAAAGTCCACATACTGCACCAGCACATTGAAGATGTTCTCCTTAGCGAAGTCCGTCGTAGGACGTGCCTTGAACGTGCGCGGTATGTCGAAATGGCGACCCTTATATTTTCCTGTGATGATTCTCATCTTCCTTTTAAATACAGCGTTATCAAATCATAGGGTATGCCCTGAATCTGGGTAATGGGAGCACGGTTGAACTCTCCTGAGGGATTGATAAAGAAGACACGCTTCACAAACTTCTGCGCCTCTTCCATCAGCTGGTCACGTTCAGGGATGTCGCCCACCAAATACAACTCGTCGTGCTCAGGCTCCATGGCCAGCTGTTTCCATACTGCCAGCAGGTAGAAGAGGGCGTCGTTAGGGTTGTTCACGGCATAGGCATTACAGAACTTAAAACGGTTCTGTGTGAAGCTGAACACCTCCATCCTACGGTCGTGGAAGTAGCCATAGAGCTTCTGGTGCTGACCCGTATAGCTGCGCTGGTGCAGGTGGCGCCAGACAGGAGCCACGGCCGACGTATAGCGTACGTTGTCGAAGTGGTTGGCAATGACGCTGCGCAGGTCCTTCTGTACAGCAAACAGTACGACAGCATTCAGGTCAGGCAACACGGTGTGCATCACCAGCTGCTGCTCCATGTCCGTAAAGGCATGGTGATAGATTACCTCGCTCTCTTCTTCTACAAAGAGGTCGGTAGGCACCATCAGCGTGGGTGTGTCGACCATCACCAGCACGCGCTCAAAGTCGTCTTCCAGCAAGGGTAGGGTACGCAGTGCCTCACGCAGGTTGGCAGCCATCGATATGCTGCTGTTCAGCGCATAGTCCTCGTAGAGCACGTCGCTACCGTCTGCCGTAGCAAAGGAGAGGCGTCCCTTGCTGATACGGATTACCAGTCGTTTCTGTATGTTGTCCATCATGTCAGTATGCTCAGCACACACAGCACGGCCAGCGCCAGTGCCACGAGTGCCAATAGGATGTTGGTTTTGTGAATACTTGTCATTTCGTTTGCAAAATTAAGAAATAATTCTTAATAATCCATTGCCTCAGCCCGTTTTCTTTCTCACAAAAACAATTTTTACTAGAAAACAGGGTTCACTTCAAACCTGTCCCTTTGATTGACACGTTTCAATATCTCATGGGATTAAGTTAAAAAAGCTAATCAGAAGAACATTTTTCATAATTAATTAATAACTTTGCAAATCATATATGAATCGAATCATCGGAATAGCATTCATTCTGTTGTTGATGCAAGCGAAGACGTTGGCACAGACATAGGCCGCTGGCATTTCTCCGTTTCTGGGAGTGCCCATAAATATTGGATGCCTTGGCAGCGAAGTCTTTTTACCCAGTATGGTATGGGCGGTACCGTGGGCTATGATATAAGTAGTGTCGTCTCACTACATGCCTTCGGCTATTATTATGCCAACCAGATGCAAGTAGGTCCGGCCATGAGTCCGTACGTCAACAATAGCACCTATGGCGGTTATGCAGATATTCGTTTTAGCAAAACGTTTGGCACCAGTTTGGGCGTTCGACGATATGTCAACCCCATGAATGGCAAGTGGACTACCGAGCCTATTGTCACCCCCCATATAAAAATAGGAGATTCCAAGTTAGAGCTTCCACTTGGTGGGTTATTGAAAGCCTTTTTTGATAGTCGTCGAGAAAGCCCGATGCAATTTCGCCCCCACCCCTTTAGTCGCCCGGCATCTAATAAATAGTTTGAGCCCACAATCATTGCTTTTTTAATTGAATGAGGTGGTACGTGCCTGTTGGATCATACAGAACCGCCCCCCATTTCTTCGTGATTAATTTTTGGTTTTTAAAAACTATCCTTCACCTTCACCTCGGAGGCTAAAAGTCCCTGTAAATAAAGGTTCGCGGGCGTTTCCTGCGGGCGCGAAGGGTATGCAGAACCTTCACCTATCCTTCACCCGTCATGTGCGGTAGGGTACCGGACCTTCGCCTGTCATGCGTGGGTGAAGGTTCGGTGAAGGATAGATGAAGGTAGATACAGGGGTGATGGTGGGCGGAAAGCCTTTGTACACGGCATTTCCAGCCCCACTGGTGAAGGTGAAGGTTATTTTTTGAAAAGTACTCGCAAGCGACGCACCCATGCGCATGTACATTATATAGGCGCCAAAGACAGACTGCTCCCTCCGCGTATTAGCTTGTCCCAGTCACAAGACAGCTGTAGCCAGAGACGAGTTAGCTGTATACACGCAAAATTCTCTAGAGAATTTTGTGCGTATTAGCTGTTCCCACCAAAAAGTGGTACGACTTTTCAGAAAGTCCTACCACTTTTTCCCATATTAGCTGTTCCCACTGCAATCTTAGCTTGTACGGTGGTTTTTGCATCCCCACAATCCCTTTGATATGTCATTCCGCGTACCACATGCATGGTATTTCACTATTTTATGCCGTTTTTCGAGAAAAAAACATTACCTTTGCAGCCAAAATATAGAACGATGGCAATACAAGATGCAATATTTCGTAGAAGTGAGTTGCTGCTGGGCAATGAGGCAATGGAGCGCATCGCCCAAAAGCGAGTCATTATCTTTGGCGTAGGTGGTGTCGGCTCGTGGTGCGCTGAGAGTCTGGTACGCAGTGGCATCCGACAGTTGACAATTGTCGACTCGGATCGTGTGTGCATCACGAATATCAACCGCCAGCTGATGGCAACAACGAAGACAGTGGGGCAGGTAAAGGTGGATGCACTGAAGGAGCGCCTGCTGACCATCAATCCATCAGCAGACATTACAGCCTTGCAGAAGATTTTTACAGAGGAGACGGCTGGAGAGTTTCATTTGGAGGATTATGACTACATCATCGATGCCATCGACTCACTGAAAGACAAGGCAGCACTTATTCTGTTGGCTTGTCAGACGAAAGCAAAGTTCTTTTCATCGATGGGGGCTGCTCTGAAACTGGATCCTACACGCATTCAGATTACGGAGTTCTGGAAAGTAAAGGGCGACCCATTGGCTCGTGCCCTTCGCAACAAGTTCAAGAAGGAGAAGGTGTTTCCCAAGCGCAAGTTCCAGTGTGTATATAGCGATGAACTGCTGAAGAATCTGGGACATAACGCTACCTGTGGCACAGAGCAATGCATGTGTCCGAAAGCGAAGAATGGTCCAGGAGACCCTAGTCTCCTGAACCATGAATGGTGTTCATCGAAAGCCCAAATCAACGGTACCCTTGCCCACATAACTGCCATCTTTGGCTTTATGTTGGCAGGACTTGTTGTTCAGGATGCAACAACCTCTATCTCTACCAATGCGCCTTTGGGCAATGTCTTGACGGCGACAGCAGAGCGGGCGGGATAAGGCTCCGTGAAGAATTTGACACACCCTCTTTTTTGTCATAATGTGTTTACTCCTTGGCTGGTGCCTGCTTCAGCTGCTCCAGTGCCCTACACAGCTGGTCTGGGCATGAGGTGCTCTTTGCACCACAGCGGATGCCGTTCAGACGGGGTATTACGTCGTCGATGCGCTGGCCTCTTACCAGTTGGCTGATGCCTTGCAGGTTGCCATTGCAGCCACCCAGGAAGAATACCTGCTGGATAATATTGTTTTCGTCGGCTGTTACGTCAATCAGTTGCGAGCACGTTCCGTGCGTCTGATACTGTACATGTTTTGTCTTCATATTACTTTGTAGTCTGTTTTACTTTGTTCGTGTCAGTTTGAAAGGAGTCTTCTCGTCGAATTTGCCATAGAGGAATTTGCCATCCTTGCTGATGGTCATGGTGTCCTTCTCGTTGTTGCTGTCGGTCATGATGATCATGTCGCCCTTGACGATGTAGGTGCCCTTCTCTGACTTGGGAGCCAGCGCCAGCGCAGCCTTCAAGGCTTTGCGCTTGAGCCAGCCCATGCCTGCAGCCTTGAGGGCATCGTCGTTGATCTTGATGTCTGGCTTGAGAACTATCTTCTTGTCGTCGATGAATTCTATGGTGATGGCGGTTTTCATGCCTTTCTTGATGGCATTGACTTCCTCCACCTTCTCCTTGAGTTCCTTGTCTATCTTGGCCGTCTCCTCAGCAGTCAACTTGCGCCCTTTCTTCTTCTCGCCCACGGCAATAGCTTTTTTCTTGGCCTCAGCGATTTTCTTGTCCAGATCTTTGGTGGCATCTTTCATCGCATCTGCCATTATGTTGGGATGGTGATAGCTACGACCCGCAAGGCTCGTCTGAGCGTTTGTTACCAATAAACTACTGATAAACAGTGCGGAAAAGAATACCAATACTCGCTTCTTCATATCTTGGGGAATCATCTATTTTGGGCGCAAAAGTACAAACTATTTTCTGAATCGCCAAGTGTTTCAGAAAAAAATAGTATCTTTGCAGCACAAATGATTGCTGACGAACTGACATATCGCATCCGTGGTGCCTTCGGTTTTCCGCCGACAGCAGAGCAGGAACACGCCATCAGCGTCTTCACCACATTCATGGCCGACCGTCATGAGCATGCCGTTATGATTCTGCGAGGCTCAGCAGGAACGGGTAAGACCACGCTGGCCGCAGCTATCGTTCGTGCGATGCTCTCGTGTCAGCAGCAGTTGGTATTGCTGGCTCCTACTGGCCGTGCCGCTAAGGTTTTCTCACTGTACGCAGGTACTGCGGCCTACACCATCCATCGCCGTATCTATCGTCAGAAGTCGCTGGAGGGTGGCTTTGAGTTGGGATATAACAATGCCCACGACACGCTGTTCCTGGTCGATGAGGCTTCGATGGTCAGTATCAATGGCGAGGGGCGTAGTCTGTTGGACGACCTAATCAGCTTTGTGTATAACGGTCGTAACTGTCGTTTGATGCTCATCGGCGACCACGCCCAATTGCCGCCTGTTGGCGAGGAGGAGAGTCCGGCGCTGATGTCGTCCGTCTTGAGCAGTTATGGTCTGAAGGTCCATGAGAGCACGCTCAGCGAGGTGTTGCGCCAGAGTCAGGATTCAGGCATCCTGTACAATGCTACTCAGGTCAGATGGCTGATGTATGATGGCAGATGTGAATTGCCTAAGATTCACCTTCAGGGCTTTACTGACGTCAAGATCGTGCCAGGCGACGAGCTTATCGAGACACTGGCGTCCAGCTATTCGAAGGTAGGTCTCGACGAGACGATGGTGGTGACACGCAGTAACAAGCGTGCCAATATCTTCAATCAGGGCATTCGCAACCAGATACTGTGGCGCGAAGAGGAACTCTGTACGGGCGACCAGCTCATGATAGTGAAGAATAACTATTATTGGATAAAGGAAGATTCAGAGCAGTCGATGGCCTTCATCGCCAACGGAGATATGGCGGTGGTGCGACGCGTGCGCAACATCCACGAACTCTATGGCTTCCGCTTTGCAGAGGTCACGATGACATTCCCCGACTACGACGACTATGAGCTGACAGCCACCGTACTCCTCGACACGCTGACCAGCGAGGCTCCTGCCCTGACGCGTGACCAGCAGGAGCAACTGTTTACCAAGGTGATGGAGGACTATGCCGATATTCCCCGTAAGTCCGACCGTATGAAGGCACTGAAGGAAGACCGCTACTACAATGCCCTGCAGGTGAAATTCGCCTATGCTGCCACGTGTCACAAGGCACAGGGTGGCCAGTGGGCCCACATCTATGTGGATCAGGGCTATATGACCGACGACATGCTCTCCACCGACTATCTGCACTGGCTCTATACCGCCTTCACACGAGCTACCGAACAGCTCTATTTGGTGAATTGGCCAAAAACTCAGATAGAAGAAGCGGAAGATTGAAACTTTTTTCGTAACTTTGGAAGAAATCGCAGAATTTCTTTGTATAAAGGCAGTCTGGAGGATTGAGGAAGAAATGGGTTACGAATTGGCGACCGTACTCAATTCTTCGTTCTGCTATAAATTGCACTCAATGAACACCCGATGATGAGCCACCAGCCGTTTTATGACTCATCATCGGGTGCAAAGGTACAACAAAACTCCGAAAGAACCAAATCATTTGATTGTTTTTATTTTTTTGAGAAGCTTGTCCGCAAACTAAGGTACTACTAGTCTTTTGGTGCGGCAATGGCCTAGGATGAGGTGAACGCCTTTTGCTCGTCAAGAGATTTCGTTGATCATTTGCTGAGTTTGGCTATGGCTTCCTTTAGATGTCCTGGATGGTTGGCATGGAGCCAGTCGAAAGCGTAGATGTTTCCCTGCCTGTCAATCAGTTTGTAAGTTGGGTAAGCATTGACATTGAGATAATGTTCAACTGCTTCTTGCTGGCTTTCGGGCAGATTGTAGTGAATGCAGTTCTCACCAGTCAGATTGTACTCCTTGATTGTGTTCTTCCACGATTCCTCAGGACTGTGGTTGGCCAAGTAGAGATAAATGATGTCGTAGTCCATAAGAGCCTCTTTCAACTTGTGCGACTCCTTCAGTGCAGCTTTGCAGGGGCCGCACCACGTTCCCCAGATGTCGAGATAGATTATACGGCCCTTGTAAGGCTCGATGATTTTGCGCAGGATAGTTTCTCCATCACTCATGTTCTCTACATCTGTTGAAGGACGCAGGCTAGCAGCACCAGCCAAATCCTTGTTCTGCAAGGCTTCATATTTGTCATTCAGCGTTTTCACTATGCTAAGCGCTAAAGGCAGTTGGATTTCCTGTTCAGCAGATTCCATTAGGAATGACGGGAGCGGACTGCGAGTGAAATCGATAAATCGCCAAAGATAGCAGGCCAGATAGATATCACGCAGATGGTGGTCACAGCCTACGGAGTCAATCATGGTGAGGTTCGAATGTATATTTATCGAAGCCTGTTCTCTTTTTAAGGGTTCGCCCAGACTGTCAAACAACTTGTAAGCCTTGACTATAGTGTCATTTTTCTCAAATTCCTCTATCATCAAATGACTCTCCTCATGGCTCTTGGCATAGTTCAGCAAGCGATCCATCTCTTTTGATAGGGGAGTATAGTCATCCAATAGTTTGGACTCCCCTGGTGTCAGTTTGATAATACCCTGCTGCTCCAAACGCCTCACAGCCCTGACAGTCTGATCGGCTAAGTCTAATTGACGGTTTTCTTCCAACTGGTCAATGTAGTCACGCATAAATGTTGAGAAGTCGCGGTAAAGGGTATATGGTTTCACTTTCTGCTGCCAGAGTTGTCCCACATAGTCCATATACTCCTGTGGCAACTCTCTACTAGGTATGTGAAAACGGGCTTGCATCATTGACTCGCCTTGCCCAGTCAGATAGTAGCCCGTCAGGTAGTCAATGTAGCGTTGCGATAGATTGGGGTGCTTGTCAATACGCTTCTGTAGTTCTGTCATACGTGACAAACGCATATTGTCTGTATGATTCTTGAACAACATAGCATCCATTATGCCCGGCTCCATGTCTTCTATGCGGTCGTTGGCAAATTGATGAGGATAGGCTAAGAGTTCATTCTGTACTCTTACGTCATCACCCATGAACAGTCTCTGCCCTGTCTTGAAGTCACAAAGCAGGAAGTAAGTCTTTCCAGGTTCCATCACACTACTAAGTCTGCTACGGTTCCAATCGATAAACACCTGTGAAGAGTTTATCAGTGGTATCTTCAGTGAAAAGCGACCTAATGAATCCATCTTTGCGTAAGTAGTAATTTCCTGTCTGGCGAAGATGTTTTCGATTCCAACTCCGAATTCCCTGCCATAATTCCAACCATCTTGGGGCATATCCTTCATCCACCCAATAAGAATGGCACTATCGCCTATCTGATAGTTGTTATCTACAAAGCCGTTTCGCTGATCCTTTGTGGGGTAGTCGGGCAAAGCCGTTGTAGTAATGGGGGTACAAGAAACAGGTTTCTCATTACCGATGGTTATCGAGCGTAGATTATTATTGAACTTGCTAACCTTAATAACTGTTCCGTTATCAAGTTTCAACATATAGGAACCGTCTTTCTCCGTCTGAGTATGGGGCACAGAACGAAGCGTATAAGGGAGAGAGGGGACGAAAAACACCGAAAGCCGTTTATTTACAAAGAGTTGCGAGGGTTGAGGCTATG
>R23__coassemble_286_pt1 | contig 36786 bp, 41 predicted proteins | sample R23__metabat2_high_PE_030 | metagenome-assembled genome bin R23 | reverse complement strand
GTGCAAAGATACGAATAAGTGAGCAAAAAGCCAAATTTTATTTGAGCTTTTTCGAACGGAGTATCTTCTCCAAGAGGGAGAAGGTTACGAATAAGTGAGCAAAAAGCCAAAACTATTTGGAATTTTCTTTAGAAGTGGTAAAAAGTGTTATTTGTTTGGTGTTTTGCGTACTTATTTGTACCTTTGTGCCCAAATTTAAAAACAGAAGACGAAAGATGAAGAGTTATTCCTATATCATTGCCTTGCTGATGGCAGTCATCTTGATGGCCGGTTGTGAGAAATATGAGACCTACTCGGACATGAAAAAGAAAGAGCAGGACGCCATTGAACGCTTTATCGAAGAACAGGGCATCGAGGTAATTGACCAGACAACTTTTGAGGCACAGGGTAATACCACCATTCTGGCGAAAAATCAGTTTGTGCGCTTTACACGTAACGGCGTTTACATGCAGATTATACGCGAAGGTTGCGGTGATAAATTAGAAGAGAACAAGGCTGTGAACATCCTGTGTCGCTTTATGGAGCAGAACATCCAGACGGGCGATATCGTGGTACGTAATGATGTGCATGCTTCGCTGTCGTCATTAGGAACGGGTATCGATGTATCGCAGTACCTTGACAAGATGAGCACAAAGCGCGTGGGAACAACCATTACGGCTTCGTTCATTTCTGGCATGATGTATCGCTATCACGGTTCTGCATCGGTTCCTGGCGGTTGGCTTGTTCCGCTAAACTATGTGAAGATTGGTCGTCCGGAGAATCCCGATGAAGAGACAGCCAAGGTGCGTCTGATTGTTCCCCACTCACAGGGTACTGCAGATGCTTCGTCGAGCGTGACGCCGTACTATTACGAGTTGACCTATCAGAGGGAGAGATAAAGAAGTTTAAGAAGTTTAAGAAGTTCAAGAAGTTCAAGAAGAATCACTATGACGCTGATTAAATCTATTTCCGGCATCCGCGGAACCATTGGCGGACGCACGGGTGATACGCTGAATCCACTGGATATCGTGAAGTTTACAACGGCATACGCCACCTTTATCCCTCGCAAGACGGGTAGGATAGTGGTTGGCCGCGATGGTCGTCTTTCTGGTCACATGGTGCGTGACGTAGTTTGTGGTACCCTTGTAGGCATGGGCTTTGACGTGCTGGACATCGGTTATGCTTCGACGCCTACCACCGAGTTGGCCGTTCGTATGAGTGGTGCCGATGGTGGTATTATCATTACCGCTTCTCACAATCCTCGTCAGTGGAATGCGCTGAAACTGTTGAATAGCGAAGGCGAGTTCCTGACAGCTGCCGATGGTGCTGAGGTATTGGCTATCGCTGAGAAGGAAGACTTCCAGTATGCTGAGGTCGACAACCTGGGACATGTTACCGTTGACAACTCGTTCGACGACCGTCATGTACAGTCTGTCCTTGACCTGAAGTTGGTGGATGTGGAGGCTATCCGCAAGGCTGATTTCAAGGTGTGTGTCGATAGCATCAACTCTGTGGGTGGTCTCATCCTGCCTAAGCTGCTCGACAGACTGGGCGTCAGCTATAAGTTCCTGAATGGTGAGGTAACGGGCGACTTTGCCCACAACCCAGAGCCCTTGGAGAAGAACCTGCAGGGCATCATGGACGAGATGAAGACTGGTCAGTATGACCTGGGTATCGTGGTTGACCCCGATGTTGACCGTCTGGCCTTTATCTGCGAGGATGGCAAGATGTTCGGTGAGGAATATACGCTGGTCAGCGTGGCTGATTACGTGCTGTCTCAGACTGTTGGCAATACTGTCAGCAACCTCTCTTCAACGCGTGCTTTGCGCGACGTGACGGAGAAGCATGGTGGCACATATGCTGCTGCTGCTGTTGGTGAGGTGAATGTTACCACTAAGATGAAAGAGGTGAATGCCGTTATCGGTGGTGAAGGCAATGGTGGTGTCATCTATCCTGAGAGCCACTATGGTCGTGACGCTTTGGTAGGTATTGCCCTGTTCCTGACATCGCTGGCCAAGAAGGGCTGTACGGTTAGTGACCTACGCAAGACCTTCCCAGACTATCAGATTGCGAAGAACCGCATCGACCTCACGCCAGAGACTGATGTTGACGCTATCCTTGTCAAGGTGAAGGAGATGTTTGCCAAGGACAGCTCTGCACAGGTCAACGATATTGACGGTGTGAAGATTGACTTCCCCGACCGTTGGGTACACTTGCGCAAGTCGAACACCGAGCCCATTATCCGCGTCTATAGCGAGGCACAGACCATGCAGTTGGCCGACGAGCTGGGCAAGAAGCTCATGCAGGTGGTTTACGACATGCAGAAATAAATGTTTTGAGACATATATAAAAAGAAATAGGTGAGAGCAATTCTCACCTATTTTCTTATTGTGTCCTTTCGGATTTACTTCTCGCGGTTCTCAGCATCGATGGCCTTGATCTTCTCACGTACCAACTGTACTTCGTCCTTCAGCTTCTGTACCTTGCGGTTCATCTCGTCGATGAGGCTGTTGCCCTTCTTCGATGAAGCATTGAGGAAACCGAGGTTGTTCTCGTAGGTCTGTACCTCCTGTTTCAGCTGCTCATACTGGCGCATCAGACGGGCACGCTCGTTGTCCAGTGCATTCTCGCCACGCTCAGCAACCTGCTTGATGCTGTCCTTGAACTTCGACAGACGGCGCTTAGCCACGTTGACATTCAACTCCTTATAGAGCTTGTCGAGTACAGCATGATACTCCTCGTAGAGCTTGTCCTTCTCCTTGAAAGGTACGTGACCAATGGCCTGATACTGCTCAACGAGCTGCTGCACCTTTTCCTGCAGGTCTTCTCCTGCCTCTTCAGCTGCAGCCTTCAGCTGTTCAATGATGCTACGCTTCTTCTCCAGGTTCTCACGCTCGTCGCTACGGGTGTTGGCACCAGCGGCATTACGGGCCTCAAAGAACTTGTTGCAAGCGCCGAGGAACTCTTCCCACAGCTGGTCGCCCAACTTCTTGGGAACCATACCGATGGTCTTCCACTCCTTCTGCAAGTTGATAAGCTTGTCGCCTGTCGACTTCCAGTCGGTAGAGTCTTGCAGCGCCTTAGCCTTCTCGATGAGGGCACGCTTCTTCTCGGCGTTCTCCTTGAAGGCATCCTTCAGATCGCGGAAGTGCTCAGCCTTACGACCGAAGAAGTCATCACAGGCTGCACGGAAACGCTCGAATATCTTGACGTTCATCTTCTGTGGTGCAAAACCAATGGTTTTCCACTCAGTCTGCAACTCGATAATCTCCTTGGTGTGACGCTCCCAGTCCCCACTTCCCTTGTTCTCCTCAGCGGCAATGGCTTCGACCTTCTCGCAGAGAGCGGTCTTCTTGGCGAGGTTCTCCTCTTCCTTGGCACGCAGGTCTTCAAAGTGCTGCTGGTGACGCTTGTTGATAACCGTCGAAGCAGTCTTGAAGCGATTCCATATCTCCTCACGCAGCTCGCGGGCTACAGGACCTGTCTCACGATATTCCTGATGCAACTTCTGCAACTGGTGGAAAGCACTGATTACATCCTGTTCGTCTGCCAACTTCTCTGCTGCCTCGCAGAGCTTGGTCTTAGCTTCCTGATTCTTCTTGAAGTCATATTCGCGAGCCTCGCTGTTCAGCTTCAGCAGGTCGTAGAACTGCTCTACATACAACTGGTAGTTGCGCCACAGCTCGTTGGCACGCTCAGCGGGAACGTTCTTTATCTCCTTCCACTCGTCCTGCAGGGCCTTGAAGTCCTTATACGACTTGTTAGCCTCCTCAGGTGAGGTAATCATGGTCTTTATCTTCTCGATGATGGCCAACTTTTTCTCCAGGTTGTCCTGTTTCTCTTGCTCTTGCTCACGGAACAGCTTCTGGCGCTTCTCCTTGATAATGCCCATCTCAGCCTTGAAAGCCTCTTCGTCGGCATCAGGCGTGATTTGGTATTGTTCAGGATCGCCACCGCCATCAATATATTCCTTGAGGGCCGCTTCGCGCTCGGCAATGTGTAACTTGTAGAAAACGGTCTTCAGGTAGTCCACCTCGTCTTTCTGTGGAGCCTCTTCGCCGTGAGCTATCTCGCGTACACGTTCCAAGACTTCCTTTTTGGTGTCATACTGCTTGCGCTCAACTGCCTCTGTGGTTTCTGCGCTTTCAATGTTTTCTACTACGTTCTGTTCAACGTTTTGTTCTGCAACCTGCTCTTCTACGAGAGCCTTTTCTTGAGAGTCCATCATCTAAAAAACTTTTAGTTCATGTTTGGGATTAGTACAAATATCACAATATGGGCTCCAAAATTAGTAAATAATTCTGAAACCACCTAATTTTTTTGCCGAAAAGTTCACTAAATAAGCCTTTTGCGCCTGAAAAGGAACCAGGAAGCCACCGAAATGAGTATGGAAATGAGTATGGCGATGATAAAACCAATGGGGCTCGACTCCATGCCGTTGACCAGATTCATACCGAAGAACGAGGCTACCAACGTGGGCAACATGAGGATGATGGTCACACTTGTCAGCGTACGCATGATGGTGTTCATGTTGTTGTTGATAATCGACTGGTAGGTGTCCATCGTCGATTCCAGAATGTTCGAATAGATGCTCGTTGTCTCACGGGCCTGTGTCATCTCAATGTTGACATCCTCGATGAGGTCGGCATCCAATTCGTCAATCTGCAGTTTGAACTTCAACTTCGACAGCAACACCTCATTACCACGAATGGAGGTGTTGAAATATGTCAGTGAGTCCTGCAGTCGCGACAGTCCTATCAGACTCTCGTTGTTCACCTCGCGGTCCAGGTTGCGCTTGGCCTTGTCGATGAGCATGCTGATCTGCTTCAGTCGTTTCAGGTACCATACGGCACTCGACAGGAACAGACGGAAAATCATGTCCACGTGGTCGGTGAAGCCCACGCCACGCTTCTGCTGGTATGATACGAAGTCAATCATCATGTTCGTCTCATAATAGCAGACGGTGATGGTGACGTCGCGCTTGTGGATAATACCCAGAGGCACCGTTGTATAGGGCGTGCGCGAGCGTACCTCTTTAACGTAGGGGATACGCAGAATGATGAGCATCCAGCCGTCATCATATTCATAACGTGCACGCTCATCGGTATCGCTGATGTCCGACATGAAGTAGTCGGGAATATTGAACTTCTCCTCCAGCATCTGCTGGTCTTCCTCTGTTGGACACGTCACCTGTATCCAACAATTGGGCTGCCACTCCTTCAGCTGGCTGAGCCCACCTTGGGTGTTCCAATAGGTCTTCATTGTGCTAATCCTTCAATTAATTGACAATTGATAGTTTGACAATTGATAATTCTAGCGGCAAAGGGATTAGCGGCTTTACCGGCTATCCCCCGCCTTACTCGTTACAAGTATCCGCCGGGTAATCGTCCATAATTTTTATTGTTTTTTTGTTTGACGTTGCAAAGGTAATAAAAAAAACGTAGATTTGCCAAACAAATCCACGTTTTTTATCTTAGCCTTTTATTTTTTTACTTCTCAGGAACGTCTTCGAGCGTCTTCTTCAGCAACTGCCAGAAGGGAGCGACGGTCTCGATGAGTGCACGCTCTGTTGTGGTGTGTGGCGACTTCATCGTAGGACCGAGGCTGACAACGTCCAACCAAGGATACTTGCCCAGAATGACGGAGCACTCCAGTCCGGCATGGTCTACCTGGATGATGCCGTCCTTGCCAAACAGTTCCTTATATTCTTTTAATAAGAGGTGTAGAATCTCTGAGTCGGGGTTGGGATCCCAGCCGCCATACGAGCCAGCAGTCTCTACCTTCATGCCTGCCATTGAGAAGCAGCTCTCGAGCATCGTCACCACGTAGTCCTTCATGTCCTCACGGCTCGAGCGTGCAAGAATCTTGATGCTGGCCTTGCCCTCACCGATGTTGATGATAGCCAGGTTCGAAGAGGTCTCTACCACGCTGGGGTAGGCGGGAATGAAGCGGATGACGCCGTCGTGACAAGCGAAGATGGCATCCACCAGATTGTCCTGAATCTCTACGGGCACCTCTTTCTGGGGTGTTGCCACTTCCTCTACGAGCACCTCGATGCCTTGTGGCTCTATCAGTTTGAACTCATCGTTGAAGGTGTCCTGCCAGTCTGCAGCAATCTCCTTGATGGCGGCAATGTTCTCCTTGGGCAGTGTCAGCACGGCCTCGGCCTTGAAGGGAATGGCATTGCGCATGTTGCCACCGTTCCAGCTGGCCAGACGGGCCTCCATTTCTGCGATAGCCTCGCGGACAATCTGTACCAGCAACTTGTTGGCATTTCCGCGACCCTCGTTGATTTCCAGACCAGAGTGTCCGCCACGCAGGTTCTTCACCGTCACCTTGACGGCAGCGTCTTCTGGGTCGGTGTCTGCCTCCTGGTAGTCGAGAGTGGCAGTAACGTCGATGCCACCGGCAGAGCCGATGACGAATTTTCCCCAATGCTCTGAGTCGAGGTTCATCAGAATGTCGCCCTGCAGCTCGCCCTTAGGCAGTTCGTTGGCACCGAACATACCTGTTTCTTCGTCGCGCGTAACGAGGGCATCGATGGGACCGTGCTTCAGTGTCTTGTCCTCCATGATGGCCATGATGGCAGCAACGCCCAGACCGTTGTCGGCCCCCAGTGTCGTACCCTTAGCCTTCACCCACTCGCCATCTATCCACGGCTCTATGGGGTCTGTCTCGAAGTTATGTGTGCTCTCTGGCGTCTTCTGCGGCACCATATCCATGTGCGCCTGCAGGATGATGCCCTTCTTGTTCTCCATGCCAGGTGTGGCAGGCTTGCGGAAGTGGATGTTTCCTGCGGGGTCTTTCACGGCATATACGCCAACCTGCTTACCGAAGTCGAGCAGGAACTGTTGGATTTTCTCTAAGTGTCCACTGGGACGTGGCACCTGTGTCAGTGCGTAGAAGTTCTTCCAGATGCACTGTGGTTGTAGGTTCTGAATTTCGTTCATCTTGTTTTAGTTTAAGGAATTTGCCTGCAAAGATAATATTTTTTTCTGAAACCACACTCACTTGCCCCTACCTTTTTATTATTATATGCAAAATGCATGTGTGATTTTGGTTATGACTTCCGTCTGTTTCATTCCTTATTACGGTTGGTGGCGAGATGACGAATACAATCCTCCTTGTGGCCGTCAAAATCCGATATCAGCCACTGACCGTCCACCTTCTCCATGTATAGCTTGTGCTCCTCTACCTCGCTGTCCTCGGCGAACGAGCCGTCCTCCCACTTCTGACGAACCTTAATCGTCGCCATCGCGTGCGTGTCATCACTCTGTTCCACCCCTGCCACCTCATAGTCGGGTATCGTTCCACCGTTGCCTGTAACAAAGTAGTACAGCCACTCATGGTCCATTCTCTCCTCTTCAGGCAGATGGTTGAACATCGTGTCCAGTACGGCATAGAAATCTGCCGTCATAAAAGGCTTCGATTCCGGATTCAACTGATGGTCGGGAATATACCGACACAACGCTGCAGCCCGTTCCTGCAACTGCTGCTCCTTGTTTCCACAGGCAGCAAACAACAATGCTGCCAGAATGATTGTCACTATCTGTTTCATAACTGAGCGCAAAGATACACATTTCCTGCGAAACGACCAATTTTTGCACAACTATTCTTTGTACTTTTAAGGTAGTCTCATGGCGCTACGAGACAGCCTGATAACGAGGGCTTACAAGTCTGATACGGAGGTGTGGGATGAGATGGCAGAGGTGAAGTTCAGGGCCAGCCAGGCATAGATGCCGAGGGCTACGACGAGCATGGTCTGGACGGTGTGGACGATGAGAACGAAGTAGAGGGCGTGTTCGTCGGCGACACCATAGAGGATGAGCATGGTCTTGACGGCAAAGTGCCAGGGACCGGCACCGTTGGGGGTGGGCACAATGACGGCTATGGAGCCGACGATGAAGGTTACGAGGGCACAGCCAAGACCGAGATGGGCGGTGAAGTCGAAGCAGAAGAAGGTAAGGTAGTAGTGGAGGAAGTAGCTGAGCCAGATGGCTACGGTGAAGAAGGAGAACAGGGGAATGTTCTTGACGTCCTTCAGCGAGATGACGCCCTGCCAGATACCGCTGAGTGTCGCGCGTACCTTATCATATATGGAAAGTTTGCGCAGGAGGAAGTGGAGCAGGATGAGCATGGCGATGGCACAGATAGCCACGACGAAGTAGCCTGCCCAGGAGAATCCGTAGAGGATGTCGTGGAGATTGGTGCCCGTCTTGCGGAAGAAGGTGCCGAAGGTGCTCATCTCCAGCAGGATGACGACGGCGGTGATGCCCATGACGAGTAGGGAGTCGATGGCTCGCTCGGTGACTACGGTGCCCAGGGCTTTGGGGAACGACACGTCGTCGTAGCGCTTCAGTACGCCACAGCGTGTGAACTCGCCCACGCGGGGAATGACCAGCGAGGCGGCATAGGAGAGGAAGATGCTGTGTATGCTGGTGGACGTGCGTGGATGCTCGCCAACGGGCTCTAAGGTCTGACGCCAGCGCCAGCCACGAAACATCTGAGCGAGTATGCCGAAGGGGAACGACAGGAGCATCCACGTCCAGTCCATCTCGTCGGTCATGACGTGGCGAATCTGTTGCCAATCCTCGCCGCGATACATCCAGTAGAGTATCGCGGCACCCAGTATCAGGGGCATCAGAATCTTCAGTATGATGCTACTTGTCTTCATTGCGACTGCAAATTTACGAATTATTTTTGATATACGTCAATGAAACTGCCAAATTGTTGACAGACGTCAAAGAAATGGCTATTTTTGTCAGAAAATGGTCAGAAAGTGATACAGCTTATTGAAATAGTTCGTACCTTTGCATCGTCAAAAGGAAAAAGATTAGACCTAGCGAGGTAAGAAAGAAAGTTTTTAGGATTAACAAATTTAAAGATTAAAGAAAGGGTAACAATTATGATGTTGACAATGATTTCACTGGCCGTTGAGGCCGCCGCAGCCCTTGAGGCTATGTACATTTGCAAACATGCAAATGTTTTAACAAAGTAAAAAAACGAAAATTTGAGAGAAATAATCAGTGCCGCAGACGCGAGTCTGCGGTTTTTTTATTTTTAATTTGCATTTTCGCCCGACTTTTCGTAATTTTGCAGCCATGAAACAAGTACGTCCGAAGAAAAACCTGGGTCAGCACTTCCTGACTGACCTGTCGATAGCCAAGCGCATAGCTGACACCGTGGATGAGCCCTACGCCAATCTGCCCGTACTGGAGGTGGGGCCTGGTATGGGAGTGATGACGCAGTATCTGGTGGAGAAACCGCGCCCGCTGAAGGTGGTGGAGATAGACCGCGAGAGTGTAGCGTATCTGAACGAGAATTTTCCGAAATTGCGCGAGAATATCTTGGGTGCCGACTTCCTGCGTATGGACCTCAACGAGGTATTTGGTGGTCAGCAGTTTGTGTTGACGGGCAACTATCCTTACGACATCTCGTCGCAGATATTCTTCAAGATGCTCGACAATCGCGACCTCATTCCCTGTTGTACGGGTATGATTCAGCACGAGGTGGCTGTGCGCATGGCCGCCAAGCCAGGCAATAAGCAGTATGGCATTTTGTCGGTACTGATTCAGGCGTGGTACAATGTGGAGTACTTGTTTACCGTAGAGCCCAACGTGTTTAACCCGCCTCCCAAGGTGCAGAGTGCCGTTATCCGCATGACGCGTAATGAGGTGCAGCACTTGGGTTGTGACGAACAGCTTTTCAAACGGGTGGTGAAGACCGTCTTCAACCAGCGTCGTAAGATGTTGCGCGTGTCGCTGAAGCAGTTGCTGACGGAGAATGCATTAGCCGTTATAGCCCAATCGCCGTTTGCTACCCTGCGCCCAGAACAGCTGACCATAGCGCAGTTTGTGGAGCTGACGAATATGATAGAGAAGATCATCTAATTGTATTGTGTGCGGACACAAACAATTGATTTTCGTCAAGAATTACTATATTTTTAGTGGAAACAACGAAGGAAATGCACCAACATTTCCCAAATCGTTGTAACTTTGCATCGTCAATCAGAGATGATGACAAGGTAAAAAAGATTCATAGGATAACAAAACAGATTTTGGTTAATTGAAATTTTTAGGTAAGTAGTTCGAGCTAAGGTGTTAGTGACTAAGGTAAAAAAGGAAAGTGATTAGGTAAATAAAAGAGAAAGCATAAGGTTTTAGTTATTAATAGGGAAAGGAAAAGTGCTGTCGGCGATGGATTCGTAGGCAGCACTTATTTTATTGTTTTTTGGTTAATGCTTATTGTTTGTTGAACCTCGACAGGCGGACGAGGAAAATGAAACCGCGGAACGTCAGTTCGATAGCCATTGCTATCCAAACACCTTGCAGTCCGTAGGTAGAGGCCAGCAGGGCGGCCAGCGTCAGGCGTACGCCCCACATCGACGACAGACTCATGATGGCAGGACGGAGTGTGTCGCCAGCACCCACGAAGATGCCGTTGCAGACGATGGAAGCCGCAAACATCGGTTCGGCAAAGGCCTCGATGCGCAGACACTCTGTACCCAGCACGATGATGTCCTCGACAGGCGTCATCAGCGTCATCAGCTCTGGTGCAAAGATGTACATCAGCACGCCCATCAGCGACATGATAGTGATGCCGACACCTGTTGTCAGCCATGCAAACGAGCGTGTCAGTGCCTGTTTGCCAGCACCAACGCTCTGCCCAATCAGCGTCGTGGCGGCCTCGGCAGTACCAAAGCCAGGCATGTAGCACAGGCTCTCCACAGTGATGGCCAGCGAGTGGGCGGCAATGGCGATAGTGCCCAAGGGTGCTACAATCATCGTGCTGACAACCTGTGCGCTGTTCATCAGCATGTGTTGCAAGCCCATGGGTGCCCCAATCTTAATGGCCGTGCGCACCACGTCGCCCGTGGGCTGGAACTTATACAGCGGATTCTCGATGCCCTGCGCCTTCTTGCCAAAGAGCACCAGCAAGTCGGAGCGCCAGAAGAGGAACCACGCCATCAGCAGGGTGGTGATGAAGACTGCTACCGATGTGCCGAGTGCAGCACCAGGTACGCCCATGTCTAAGATGAAGATAAACAGGTAGTTAAACGACACGTCGAGACAACACATCAGGACGTTCAAGATGCTGGGCACCTTCATGTTGCCAGCACATTTCAGCATGGAACCGCAGAGGCTCTCCATCTGGAAGAGTGGGGCAGCACACGAGAAGATGAGGAAGTAAAGCGATGCGTCTCCTATGATGTCAGCACTACCGCCCAGCCAAATGGGTAAAGGACGATGGATGCTGACGGCAATGACGACGAGAAAAAGGCTGAACAGCAGACAACACGTCAACGACTGGCGCAGGATGCGACGAGCGCGTTTGAAGTCGTTGGCACCAATGGCGTGGGCCACCTGTACGGAGAAGCCCATCGAACAGGCTGACGTCAGTCCGGCAAAGAGCCACGATGCCGACTCCACCAAACCTATCGATGCTGCTTGGCGAGCACCTAAGTGTCCCACCATAGCAGCATCAATAAAGAACATCAGGACGGTAGAGATTTGCGCCAATATAGAGGGAATACTCAACTGGATAATCAAGTTGAGCTTCTCACCCTGCGTCATCTCGCGACCTTCGCGAATGTATGCCAGGAGATCTTTCTTCTCGCCTTCCACCTCTTACCTCTTAACTATCTTTCTTAACTCTTAACTCTTAACTCTTGACTATTCTGCCTCTAACAGCAGTACGCGACTGCTCCAATCGTTCTTCTTCGACCACTCCGGCTCGTTGCGATACGGCATTTCCAGTCCGTGGTTCATCAGGTAGGCACCGCTGAAGGTCTTACCTTCAATATCCATCGGCTTCAGGTCTATGCGGTTCAGCTCGTGTACCTTATAATTCTTCGAAGCGTCAAGTCCTGCCATCTTGACACGCGGCAGGTGCTCGTTCTGGAACGACTCCGTCTTCCACCAGTAGAACACCGACTTCGTCTTCTGCTCGTTGACGTACATCATCGACGCCAGTCCCACCTTGTCGTAAGGAGAAACGAGGCGGTAGATATCGCCAAACTGCACGATGGGACGAATCTGCTTGTACTCCTTGATGGCCTGTCGGCAGAGTGCCTTCTCGTCGTCCGTCATGTTCTTCGGCTGTATCTCCATACCCAGACGTCCGCTCATGGCTACGTCGATACGATACTTCATAGCGGTGGTGCGGAAGACGGTGTGGTTAGGCGTTGCAGAGATGTGCGAAGCCATCGCGATGGCAGGGAAGAAATACGAGGTGCCCCATTGCATGTAGATGCGCTGCAGGGCGTCGGTATTGTCGCTCACCCAGAACTCGTCGAAGTAGGGCAGTACTCCCCAGTTGGCGCGACCACCACCAGAGGCACACGCCTGAATGGTGACGTCAGGATACTTGGCGCGGATGCGCTCGCAGGCTTTCTGCAAACCACGATGATACTCGATGTAGAGGTGGCTCTGGTCGTTCATTGTCAGGTACTGTGAACCATGATTCAGAATCGGCATGTTGGCATCCCACTTGATATAGTCTATCTCAGGGTATTTCGTCATGAGGTCGTCAACGATGGAGAACACGAAGTCCTGCACCTTGGGGTTCGAGAGGTCGAGTACCAGCTGCGTACCACCACGACCCTGTACGGCATCGCGCTTGGGTGCCTTGACAATCCAGTCGGGATGCTTTTCGTAGAGCTCGCTGACGCTGTTGGTCATCTCTGGCTCTATCCAGATGCCAAACTTGATACCGTGCTTCTTGGCGTCGCGCAACAGTCCCTCGATGCCCTCAGGCAGTTTGTTCTTGTCAACCACCCAGTCGCCCAATGATGAGTTGTCGGTCTTGCGCGGATACTTGTCGCCAAACCAGCCGTCGTCCATTACGAAGAGCTCGCCACCCATAGAGGCAATGTCGCCCATCATCTGGTCCATGCCCTGCTGGTTGATGTCGAAGTAGACACCCTCCCACGAGTTCAGCAGTATCTTACGCTCCTTATTGCCGTGAGCCAGCATGTATTTGCGTCCCCACTTGTGGAAGTTGCGCGATACGCCCGACAGACCGCACTTGGAAAAGCTCAGCGCCACCTTCGGTGTTACGAACGTCTCGCCCTTCTTCAGGTGGTATTCCGAATTGTCTGGGTTGATACCAGCAAAGAAGTAGTGGTATTCCGTATCGTCGGTATCAATCTTCAACTGGAAATTGCCGCTATAGCAGAGGGCAGCACCAATCACGTCGCCCTTGTTCTCCTGCCCCTTGCCGTCCAGCGAGAACATTACCTCTGCATGGTCGGTATGCGAGTTGCGCGTGCCGTCCTTGTTCTTAATCACCTTCTCGCCAGGCAGTACGGGCTCCTCGACAAGACGAGCCTCGTTAGCCCACGAGCCATAGAAATGCGACATCCACACGTTGCCGCGACGGATAGGCAGACAGATAGAGGCAAACTGCGTCAGGGTGACGGGTTTCGACTCGCCGTTCTGTATCTCCGTCCACGTCTCAATCATGTCCTCGTCGGCATAGGCCTTGTAGCACAGCACAACGGTGGTCGGATAGACGGGGTCTTTCATCGTGATACGTGTCACATCGCCCTGCTGGTCACAGGCAGTAACGTAGACGGCTGTCGACATGTTGCCATCGGCATGTTTCATCGCCAGTGCAGCCTCTGCAGGCGTGTTCAGTCCATAGACGGGATAGGCATCCATGCGTCCGTTGACAGGTGTCTGCAAGTGCTGTAGGTCGTAGGCGCTCAGTTTCGTACCATAATACACATACTGTGGTTGCTTACCATTTTCTACGTTCAGCACCATTGTGGTGTTCTTCGTCTGCAGCACCACCTGCTCAGCCTGGGCTATCGTGGTAGCCAGACAGAGCGATAAGAGAATCATCAGTTTCTGTTTCATTGGTCAGTTTGTTTTGTATTTTTGTTATCGTTTGGGTTATCGTTTCCGTTTTCGCTTTCAATGAACATCGAGTCGTCCATCTCGTCCAACGTCTTCTTTTTCTTGTTCTCGCGGGCACCAGCCTTCAGCAGGTTCTTGGCGGCAGTGATAATGCTTGCACCGCTGTCGGCGGTGGTAATCTTTAGCTTGCCCATCTTCTTGAGGGTGTCGTTCATGCTTGCCTCTACGTCCATGAAGCGCTGTCCGAAGTCCTGCACACGGTCGATGACAGTATTGGCGGCATCCATCATCGCCTGCTGGTTCTTCAGCTGGCGCACCTGTGTCCACATCATCTCCAGCACGCGCAGATTCATATACATCGTCTGTGGTCCCAGTATCATGACACCCTCGTCATAGGCTTCGCGCCACAGAGAGGCGTCGTTGAGCAATGCCAGATTCATGGCGCCCTCAATGGGTATGTACATGATAGCGAAGTTCAGACGGTTGTAGCCGTCGGGCAGGTACTTGGTATATTCCTTTTTGGCGAGTCGCTTCACCTGTGCCCTGACGCTGTCGATGTGGGCTTTCAGGTAGGCGCTCTTCTCTGGTGTGCCGTCCTCGGCATTCATGTAGCGCTCGTAATCTGTCAGCGACATTTTCGAATCCACCACCACGTGACGATTGTTTGGGAAATGGAGGATGAAGTCAGGGATGAGTCCCTTGCCGTCGTCGCCCTTCAGTCCCTTGCCACCCTTGTCCTTCAGTGTCTCCTGGGTGTCAAACTGCTCGCCCTCCTTCAGTTCCAGGTCTTCCAGCAATTGCTTCAGTTTCAGCTCACCGAAGTTACCCTGCACCTTTACTTCGCCAGTCAACGCACGCGTCAGACGGTCGGCTGTCTCACCGATTTCCTGACTCTTCTGCATGTTAATCTTGATGGTTTCGTCCAGACGTGTCAGCGCCTCGGTCTGCTGTTCCTTGGTCTTGTCGAGGGCTTCCTGCATGTCCTTCAGACTCTTCTGCAAGGGGTCTATGATTTTCGATACCTGTTCCTTGTTCTGCACGCCCAACTCCTCCTGGCGCATCTTCAGCACCTTCTCGGAAGTGGTCTGCATCTGTTCACGAATCAGGTCCAGCTGGCTCTTCACCTGCTCCTCATTCATCTGCTTCAAGGTGGCAATCTGGCGCTCATGAGCCTCCTTCGTCAACTGCAACTGCTGTTCGTAGGAAGTCTTCAGCGCATCAATCTGTTGTTCATAAACGGTTTTCTGCGTATTCAGTTCTCGCAGGTAACTCTCCGCATTGTTCTTCTGTACATCGCGCTCTGTGGTCAACTTCATGATGTAGTAACCCATGACGGCTACCACGATGATGGCTATGATGACAATGATGATGATCTCCATATTTCTTTTGTTGTCTGGTCGTTTAGTATGTAAAAGGACGAACATATTACCACTCAGTTCACAACGAACTTTTGTCCGTTCTGGATATAAATCCCTGTGGTAAGATGATGTCCGTCTATCTTTTGTCCATCGAGACGATAGACGGATATTTCTTTCTCATCTGTTGACGCTTTGATGTCTCTGATGGCCGATTCTGAAGGACGGGGATAAATCTCGTTGATGCCCTCCATCGCATAGATGCCAAATACTTCCAGATTCTTGCGGTCAACAATGGTCATACAACCTTTCGTGCCATCTTGGTTGGTATAATTTGTGTCCCACGTCATCGGCACCATACCACCCATCTCCTTGCACAGACGGTGCAGTTCGCGATAGTGCGCCTTGATGGAGGCATTATGCTTGGTCTGACTCTCACCCGTCAACGACGATAGGTCGCGCCAGTTGGCTCCAAACTCGCCAATGACCACCGCATAGCCTTTATCCACGAAGTTGGTCTTCATCTTCTGCAACTGTGCCTGCATGTCGGCCTCCTCGCCCCAGGTGGCATTATGTGTGGAACCGCTCAGGTGGTTGCCCTGTCCCCAATAATAGAAGACCTTACCCCACGACTCGTCTTTCTCCATGCCCCAGAACTGCCAAGGGTTATAGTAGTGTACTTCAACTGCCAACTTGCCTTCGGCTACGTCTGTTGGCATCTTATTGGCCATGAAGTTACACGTGTGCTCAATATTGGTCGATGGACCTTGCACTACCAGAATGCGACGGGCATTGTTACCACCCGTAGCACGTACGGCATCCACAAAGGTCTGATTGTATTGTATCAGGTTGTTCGTGGCCGCCTGGTCCTCAGCATTCGGCTCGTTCAGTCCGGCAAAGAGCAGGTGCTCGTCGTAGTCCTTGAAGGCGTTGGCTATCTGCGTCCATAGGGCGGTCAGTATTTCCTTGTTCTTGGCGATGGTGGTAGCATCTGTATCCTTGATGTGGTTCTCCAGCCACCCGCCGTCCCAGTGGTCGTTCAGCACCACGTAGAGCCCGTCGTTGATGCAGTAGTCCACCACCTCTTTCACTCGGTTCATCCACTGGCTGTCTATCTCGTAGGTGTCTGCATTGCTGATATGTCCGTAAGCCCAGGCACAGGGGATGCGGACGCTCTTGAAGCCCAGACTCTTCACGTAGTCGATGATTGCCTGGGTGGTCTTCGTACCCTGCCAGGCTGTCTCTGCACCCAGTCCGCCCTTGTTGTTCAGGAAGTCCACGCCAGCCCATGTGACAACTCCCTCCAGCGTATTGCCGAGGTTCCACCCTGGAGCCATATCGTTAATCACTTCAATACTGGAACGGTCAAGTCTGTCTTGGGCTTTAGCTGTTGTCATCAGCAACAAGCCCAATAAGGTCAAGAGCAATGCGTGTCTTTTCATAACTGATAATAGCAATATTTACTTCGTTTTGTATTTCTCCGCAAATGTACGAATAATTGCGCAGACCTCCAAATCTTTTTAGAGAATATCCCATGTTCCACACAAAATTTTTTTGACTCACGTAGAACAACGTAATGATTTTTTTCGTAACTTTGCCTCAGAAATGATTGTTTAACTAAAACGGAAGCATTATGAAAGTTGGAATTCCAAAGGAGATTAAGAACAATGAGAACCGCGTAGGTATGACGCCTGCGGGAGTAGCAGAACTGGTTCGTCGCGGCCATGAGGTAAGCGTGCAGTATACGGCAGGCGAGGGTAGTGGGTTCTCTGATGATGATTATGTTGAGGCTGGCGCTCGCATCCTGCCAACCATAGAGGCGGTATATCGCGAGTGTGACATGATTGTCAAGGTGAAGGAACCTATTGAGCCAGAGTACAGTCTGGTGCGCAAGGGACAGTTGCTCTTTACCTATTTCCATTTCGCCTGTGAGAAGGAACTGACGGATGCCATGTTGAAGAGCGGAGCCGTCTGTCTGGCCTACGAGACCGTACAGTTGCCTAACGGTTCCCTGCCTCTGTTGCAGCCCATGAGCGAGGTCGCCGGTCGTATGGCTACGCTGAATGGTGCCTACTATCTGCAGAAAACCAAGGGCGGCAAGGGCAAGCTCATCAGTGGTGTGCCAGGTGTCAGTCCCACAAAGGTGCTGGTGCTGGGCGGTGGTGTTGTTGGCGAGGCTGCTGCACTAATGGCTGCAGGTCTTGGTGCCGACGTCACGATAACGGATATCTCTCTGCCTCGTCTGCGCCAGCTCGATATCGAGACACCTGCCAACGTGCATACCCTCTATTCGTCAGAGCATAATATCCGTCAGATGTTGCCCACCGTCGATATTGTCATAGGCAGTGTATTGGTACCTGGCGATAAGACGCCCCATCTGATTACGAAGGATATGCTGTCACTGATGGAACCTGGCACGGTACTGGTAGATGTGGCCATCGACCAAGGCGGATGCTTTGAGACGTCACGTCCCACCACTCATAGCGATCCCGTTTATACTGAACAAGGCATCGTACACTACTGTGTGGCCAATATCCCTGGGGCGGTTCCCAACACCTCTACGCTGGCACTTACCAACGCCACGCTGCGCTATGCCATCGCGTTGGCTGACAAGGGTTGGAAAAAGGCATGTAGGGAAGACAGCGCCTTGGCCAAGGGACTGAACATCGTGGAAGGACGCGTCGTCTTCAAGGCCGTTGCCGATGTCTTCGGTCTCCCCTACACACCCTTTGCATGATGCCTGACCTTACTGATCCTGCTTTGCTGAAGGCTCATATTCGTGGTGGTTTGCTTATTCGTAATGTCTGATTCTGACGTCGATACCGTCACCGCGAAGCTGTCCAGGGATGCCACTTACGTCTGTCTGTCCGTAGTGGTAAGGGAACACCACCTTGGGCTTAATGGTTCTTGCAGCCTTCACCAACTGGTCTGGTGTCATCGTGTAGGGCTGGTTGCAGGGCAGGAAAGCGATGTCGATGTTTTTGATAGCTGACATTTCTGGAATATCCTCCGTGTCACCAGCGATATAGATTCTCAGGCCGTCGATAGTCAGGATATAGCCGTTGTCACGTCCCTTGGGGTGGAACTGCGTGTGGCCCTCGGTATAGTTATAGGCAGGAACGGCTTCAATAGTGATGTCGTTGGCAATCTGCAACTTATCGCCATTTTTCATTATCTCGCCAGAGCCATACATGTCGGCACAGCGCTGGTTGGTAATAAAGCGGGTCTTATCGCCTGTCAGCATCTTGATGGCATCTTTGTTGAAGTGGTCAAAGTGTTCGTGGGTCACCAAGAGGTAGTCAGCCTTAGGCATAGAGGCATAGTCAATCACCTTGTTTCCCAGCTTCGTCACAGGGTCAATCTGAATCTCTTTGCCGTCATACTGAATGCGGATGCTGGCATGCACGAGCGCATGGAACGTCACGGCCTTGCCGCTTTTGGTGTTGAACACATCTGTTTCAAAAGTCGTCTGCCCACAGGCAGTAGTCAGGCCAAGCACGACGAATAAGCAAGTCAAAATGGTTTTCATATCCTATAGAATTTCGTTAAAACTTGGCACAAAGATACGAAATATTTTCTTTTTTTCGTACCTTTGCCCATAAATTTGCGAGAACAATGTGAATTTCATCACTATCAACGAACAGATTACAAGGATTATGACGACGACATTGGTTATAGGACTGTTGATTCCACTGCTGGGCACGATGCTCGGCTCGGCCTTTGTGTTTTTCATGAAGGGCGAAATGTCTGTGCGGTTACAGAAAACATTGCTCGGCTTCGCATCGGGTGTGATGGTGGCAGCATCGGTATGGTCGCTACTGATTCCCTCGATGGAGATGGCCGCGGATAGTGGACGGTGGTCGGTACTGCCTGCCGCAGTAGGGTTCCTGTTGGGTATGGGCTTCCTGCTGATGATTGACGAACTGACGCCCCACCTGCATATAGGCACGGATAAGCCTGAGGGTATGCGTTCGCATTTATCGAAGACCGCGATGCTGGCCCTTGCAGTTACCATCCATAACCTGCCAGAAGGTATGGCGGTGGGTGTGGTGTTTGCTGGAGCTGACAGCGGTGTAACGAACATTTCCCTGGCCAGTGCCGTTGCCGTATCATTAGGTATTGCCATCCAGAACGTTCCTGAGGGAGCCATCATCTCTATGCCCATGCGGGCGGCAGGCAATAGCCGTTGGAAGTCGTTCCTGCTGGGTTCCCTGAGTGGTGCTGTGGAACCTGTCGGTGCTGTTGCTGTATTACTGTTGGCTTCGCTATTGATGCCCGTTCTCCCCTATATGCTTGCCTTTGCTGCAGGCGCCATGTTCTATGTCGTGGTCGAAGAGCTCATCCCAGAAGCCTCCAATGGTCAGCACTCTAACCTAAGCACCATTGGCTTTGCCATCGGTTTCGTCCTGATGATGGTGCTTGACGTAGTGATGGGATAGTCGGCGGGCTTCGCGCCAACGGGGGAAATACTTGTCCATAAGGGCATGGAAACGGGCGTTGTGGCTTGGCTCTAAGAGGTGGCATAGTTCGTGAACCACCACATGCTCGGCACACCATTCCGGCAACAGTAGGACGTAGGTAGAAATGCAGATGCTACGGGTGCGGATGTTACACTGCCCCCAGCGCGAGATGGTGGGCTTGAAATAGACGCAGCTCGGCTGGACACCCATCGTCTTCGCATGCCGTTCCACCATCGGCTCCACCAGTGCCTTCAACCGTTTCAATGCTTCATCTTTCTGTGCGCGAGTGGCCAGTGGCAGTTCGTTGTAGAATGCTGCCCGTTGCTTCTGTTGCTCTACGGTTTTCTTCCTCGCTTGTTCAATCCATTCACGGTGCTCCTCGATGAACGTCAAGACTTTCTCGCGAGGCATGCCGATGGGTGCTGACACATGCACATCGCCATTCTTCACGATGCGCATCGACAACCTACTTGTCCGCCTGTACGTTACCTGTATTGCCATCTACTTGACCAATCTTTCCAATAGTGCCTGACAGCCCTCCAGCACGTCGCGCCAAGTGGCGTCGAAGTTGCCTGTGTACCAAGGGTCAGCCACGTCGCCAGGCCGTTGGGTAAGGTCCATCAGCATCACGATTTTCCCTTCAGGGTCACCACCGCAGATGTTCCGCATGTTGCGGATGTTCCAGGAGTCCATACCTATCAGCAGGTCGAAGCGATTATAGTCCGAGCGCGTCATCTGTCGTGCCGTCTTACCTGCACAACCGATACCATGCTCCGCCAGTTTCCGTCGTGCTGGGGGATAGACGCTGTTGCCTATCTCCTCTGTCGAGGTAGCCGCCGACTCAATCAGGAAGCTGTCCTCCAGTCCTGCCTTGCTTACCAGGTCCTTCATCACAAACTCTGCCATCGGGCTTCTGCAGATATTCCCGTGGCATACGAAGAGTATTCTATGTATAGTGCTATTATTCATTCAAGCTTTGTCAGATATCAGCTGAAAGATTGCTTAATTGCAGCCCTAATTTGTGCCATGTTACTGCGCGAGACGGGGATGGCGTCGTTGCTGTGACGCATGACGAGTTGCATGGAGCGGGAGTTGGAGGAGATCTGTTCCACCTGGCCGAGGTTGACCATGAAGGCACGATGGCAACGGACAATGATAGGGTAGGGCTGCAGGGTGTCTTCCATTTGTTTCATCGTGGCGCGAAGCATAGTTGTATGCACCTCGTTGTCGCGTAGCTGGCACACCTTGACATAGTTGCCGACAGCCTCTATATATAATAGGTGGGAGATATCGAGGGTGACGGATTCGTTGGTGTTGCCTTCGAGCGTGATCTGCGAAGGCTGAGGGGCACTACCATCCTCTATGGTCTGCGCCTCCTGACTGGTGGTCTGCAGTTTCTTGAGCTGCTCGTTCAGCTGGCGCGTCTCCTCGAGTTCTGCGGCCAGATACTTGCTACGGAACTTGAAGCGCCAGTAGAGGCCGATGGCGAAGGAGAGGAAGGCGATGATGACCAGCGTTTCCAGATAGTTGCTCAGAGAGAGCTTGTTGCCCTCGACCATGCTGCTCATCACAAAATGGCGATAGAGGCAGATGAGCAACGACACCAACGGTGTGTTGATGCATTGGAAACGGAGGTTGCGGCTGATGATATAGCTGACGCCACGATCGTAGGAACGGGGCATGCGAATAATGTATCGCAGAATGACTTCCGTCAGGAAACAGCTGAACATGCCTACTGTGAATAATGCCAGCAGATGAACATAAGCCTGCCATTGCCAGACCTCGAGTCCGAAGGGCTTGAAGATGGCTAATGCCAGCACCACGAAGGCGGTACTGATGAAACGGGTGCTGATGGTTTGTTTGTGACCTTTGTTCATACGGTCGACAAAAGTACAAAATAATTATCAATTATCAATTGTCAATGATCAATTTTTTCTACCGTTTGTCACATTTCAGCCATTTTACCACACATTTCAGGCCCGTTCATCACTAAACTGCGCAGAATATCCCAGATATTTGGAGGGAAGATAGATACCTAATAATTTTGCACCCAGAAATTGTTTAATCAAAGAAAAAAACGAAAAGGTTATGAAACTAAGAACGATTATTGGAATAGTATTCATTGTTGCCAGTCTGACGAAACTGGCAACCATCTGCGGACTCATCAAATGGAGCTGGTTCGCAAACATGACGAAAGGTCCTTGGGTTACGTATTTCTGCATCTGTCTGTTGATATATGTAGGTGTGAACCTGATTATCGATAGTTATCGTGAGGATCCTGACCAGTGGTTACAACTCCCACTGCCCATCGGCGAGGACGGCAAGCGCATCTGTTGCTCGGTACACTATGGTGGTGACGAGTATGTGTATCGTGGCGAAGCGTTCTACGGTGCCCGTCTGGACGCGTGTTGTGGTGGTATCCGCATGGATCTGCGCAATGCTGCGATTACGGGGGATGAGGAAATAGAGATTCATACTTTCTGTGGCGGAGTGGAACTCTTAGTGCCGCAGACGGTGAATGTGGTGGTCAAGAGTCGCACCTTTATTGGTGGCGTAGGCAATCATGCTACACGCAACGCAGACCCGAAAGCCCCCACCATCCATATTATTGCCGACAACTTCCTGGGGGGCGTGGATATAAAAAACTAAAGCGGTTTGCAACTTTTTGTAACTTCGCTACATCTAAATAGTTACAATCATAAATCGACAAAGATATTATTAGATTTTAAGATGAAAAAGATGTTTTTTAGAATGGCAGCACTGATGGTTGCAATGATGATGACAATGACGACGAATGCAGCCAGCGGAGATGACAACAATGAAGTAGAAGAAGACGAAGAGTGGTTGGATGCCGACACCCTGGCAATAGACACCACCCTATGGTATAACCAGACACAACAGCTCGGCGGCATCGTGGTCAAGGGCCGTCTGCCCAAGACACGCGTCAAGGGTGACGCTATGCGCACCACCGTCGCAGGTACCATATTAGAAAAAGCCGGAACTGTGAGCGACGCACTCTCAAAAATACCACAGTTGAAGGCTGAGCGCGACGGTAGTGTAGAGGTTCTTGGTCGTGGTGCTGCCGAGGTGTATATCAATGGACGTAAGGTACAAGATGTCAGTGAACTCTCACGCTTGCGCTCCGACCAGATTCAGCATGTCGATGTGATTCAGAACCCTGGTGCCCGCTATGCAGCCTCGACGAAGGCCGTGGTGCGCATCACGCTGAAGAAGGCGCAAGGCGAGGGCCTGAGTTTTCAGGACAACGTGGGTGGTATCTATAAGTATGGTCACACGCTGACCAACAACCTCGACGTGAACTATCGCACGGGTGGACTGGATATCACCGCCTCGTTCTGGGCTGGTCGCTATGGTCATCACGAAGGTAAGCAGGACAACGACTTGACTTACTATGCCGGTCCCGACTACATCTTGGGCAAGACCACCCAGAACACGAAGAATATCTGGAAGGGTTGGTCACCTCAACTGCAGGTGAACTATATGGTCAACGAGAAACACAGCTTTGGTGCCTACTACAAGTACGACCGTCATCCCAGTGGCGAGCTGACCAGCAATTTCTTCACCGACTCCTATGAGAACGGTAAGTTCAAGGAGCACTCCGAGAGCAATATCTGGCAGGACGACAACTTCCGCAAGCACATCTTCAATGCCTACTACAACGGTAAGGTGGGCAAGTTGGGCATCGACCTGAACATCGATGGACTCTTCGACAAGACGGAGACACCAGGTAGCACTACAGAGCAAACAACGACTGCTCAGTCTGCTGCTGTGACACAGCAACAAACACAGCGCGTCATTGAGAGCAACACCAACAGTTCGAACAATTTCTGGGCTTCGAAGCTTATCTTCACCTATCCTGTATGGAAGGGTAACCTCTCTGTTGGTGGTGAGTACTCCTACAATCATCGCACGGATGCCTACTCGTTTGTATCTACAGATGCCGTTCCTGTGAAGGCTACCGACACGGAGATCAATGAGAAGTCAGCAGCGGCTTTCGTAGAGTATGGACGCCAGTTTGGTCGTCTCTTTGCTCAGGTGGGTATGCGCTATGAGCACCTGCAGAACGACTATTATAATTTTGGCGTGCGTGAAGATGATGTGTGTCGCAACTACGGTGACTGGTTCCCCACGGTTGTCTTCTCGGCACCTGTCGGTAAGATGCAGCTGTCGCTTTCGTATCGTCGCGATATCGAGCGTCCCAGCTATTCGAACTTGACCAGTTCGACCATCTATCTGAATCGCTATGCCTACCAGAGCGGTAATCCTTATCTGAAGCCGACCTACACGCATAGTCTCGTACTGAATGTGGCCTACCAGTGGGCCAACCTGACTGTCAACTACGGACGCATCAAGGATGTTGTCACCATGTCGACGGAGCCTTATCCAGGTTCTACCGACCCACTCGTCAGTCTGATACGCCCTATCAACAGCACCGAAGACTACGACCAGCTGTCGTTCAGTATGTCAGCTCGTCCAACTATCGGTAAGTGGCATCCGACGTGGTATGCTTATGCCCTTTTCCAGAACTATAAGACGCCGACGATTGACGGTACGTTGAAGACGCTCAACCACCCCTATCTGACTCTTGCATGGAATAACGACATCGAACTGCCGCATGCCTTCCGCCTGATGGCCAATATGCAATGGTCAACGAAGGGTGACTATAACAACAACCGCATTACCAGGCAGCGTTTCAATACTACGCTGGGTATCCAGCGTGACTTCCGTCTGGGACGCCTGGGCTCGTTGACAGCCGACGTGCGTTGCTACGATGTCTTTAACACCGACAAGACCGATGCCATCATCTACGGCATCCGCAAGTTGACCTCCAGCAATCCTGCTCGTCGCACCTTTATGATAGACCTTACTTGGAAGTTCAACGAAGCTCGCTCGAAGTATCGTGGAAGTGGTGCCGGAGAAAAGCAGAAAGCAAGAATGTAACGACAAATTTGGAATATTCTGCAACTATTTGTATCTTTGCAGTTGAAAACCATCTAACTAACAAAGAAATATTGAAGTACAACTATGATTATTCGTTTAGAACAAATAAAAGATGAGCGTGAGGTGGAGAACCTTACACGTGAGGCATTCTGGAATGTTTATCGCCCTGGATGCACAGAACACTATGTTCTCAATCAGTATAGAACAAACCCTGACTTCATCGCAGAACTGAACTTGGTGATGGAGGAGGATAACAAGATTATCGGTCATGTGATGTTCTCGAAAGCAAAGATTATGCTTGACGATGGAACGGCTTTCCCCTCGTGGACTTTCGGTCCCATCAGCATCCACCCTGACTATAAGCGCAAGGGCTATGGTTTGAAACTATTGCAATATGCGATAGAGAAAGCCAAGGAAATGGGGATAGGTCTTCTACAGATGGAGGGCAACATCGAGTTCTACAAGCACGCTGGTTTTGACCTTGCCAGCAAGATAAAGATTCACTATCACGCCGAGCCGAGAGAGTCAGAAGTTCCATATTTCCTCGCCCAAGAACTGATACCTGGCTATTGGGGTGATCGTGAGGGAACTTACTGTCCGCCCAAAGGCTATTTTGTAGCCGACGAGAACCCAGAGGCTTTCGAGGCCTACGAAGCCACCTTCCCCCAAAAGGAGAAAGCATTCCAAGAGGGCCAACTTCCTCAGTTCTGTCAGAGTTGCGGCATGCCATTGACTCGCATCGAAGACTGTGGCACGAATGCTGATGGTAGCACGAACTTCGATTATTGCCAGTACTGTTACAAGGACGGCAAGTTCTTGCAGGACTGCACGATGGATGAGATGATTGAGCATTGTGCTCAGTTTATTGATGAAGTAAACAAAAATATGCCCAAGCCCATGACCAAAGAGGAGTACAAGCAGATGATGCAAGGCTTCTTCCCAATGCTAAAACGCTGGAAGAAATGAATAAAATGATTGCATGCTGTGGTATCAACTGTGAGACCTGCGAAGCTCGCATTGCCACGATGAAGAACGACGACAAGATGCGCGTCGAGGTTGCTGAGAAATGGTGTGAGATGAATCACACCGACCAGATTACACCTGAGAGCATTAATTGCATGGGGTGCCGTGTGGAAGGCCCGAAGTTCTACTTCTGCAGCCACATGTGCGAGGTGCATAAATGTGTAGCCGCCAAAGGTTACGAAACCTGTGGCGAGTGTCTTGACAAGAACACCTGTAAAAAGGTTGGCGCCATCTGGGAAAACTGTGCCGAGGCAAAAAAGAATCTGGGAGGAGAATAAGAGAAATCGCAATGGATACAAATAGAATCATATTACGCCCTTGGTGCGACAGCGATGCGGAAGTGCTGTATAAGTGGGCTTCTGATCCTGATGTGGGTCCTCGTGCAGGATGGGCACCGCATCAGAGTGTGGAGGAGAGTCTGGAGATTATCCGCACCGTGTTTAACGACGCGCTACACACTTGGGCCATCGAGTTGAAGGAAACTGGAGAGGCGATTGGCGCTATGGGCTATGGTCCTTCGTGCGAGTGCGACTTGCCTGCTCGTGAAGGTGAACCGCTCATCGGCTATTGGGTGGCCAAGCCCTATTGGAATAAGGGCATCTGCACAGAGGCACTGCGTCTGATGTTAGACCACATCAGAGAAACAACAGACATCAAATCGCTCATCAGCGGCCACTTCGTAGATAATCCTGCCTCTGGGAGAGTAATGGAGAAGTGCGGTTTCGTACCTACTGGCGAAACCTGCATAGATGAAAAACAATACCAAGGCATGGGACGACCTATTAGAGTGTTGAGATTGGTTATTAAAACAAATATGGATAAAATGATTGGATATTGTGGTATTAACTGTGAGAAATGTGAAGCTCGCATTGCCACAATTAAGGATGATGACAAAATGCGTGAAGAGGTATCTCGTAAATGGTGTGAGTTGTTTCATACTGACATCATTACACCTGATAAAATAAACTGTACGGGATGCCGGGGCGATGGCGTGAAATACTTCTTCTGTAATGAACTATGTGAAATCAAACCATGTGTTACCAGTAAGGGGTATGGATCTTGTGCTGAATGTGCCGAAATAGATTCATGTACAAAGCTTGCTGCTGAGATTGGTAATAACGAAGATGCAAGGAACAATTTGAAACATTTGATTAAGCGAGAGCAAAACAAATAAAGATAAGAAAGATGCAAGATTTCATGACACTTAGACAATTTAGCATCAATGATGCAGAAACGATCCTGAGCTGGTGTAAGGATAAGCATGCCTTCCGGCTTTGGAGTGCTGACAGATATAAGGAATTCCCTGCACAGCAAGAGGAGATGATGGAGCAATACAAGGGCGATAACATGTATCCGCTCACGGCAGTAGTGGGAGAGGAAATCATTGGGCATATCCTGTTGAGATTCCCCTCAGAGGATAAAAGTGTCATCCGTTTTGGTTTCATCATCGTGGACGATTCGAAACGAGGTAAAGGCTATGGCAAGCAGCTGCTACGTCTCGCCATTGATTATGCACAGCGAGAACTGGGTGCTCAGAAGATTACCCTTGGTGTGTTTTGTGATAATCTCTCTGCCGTCGAATGCTACAAGTCTGTCGGCTTCCGCATCACAGGCACAGATGCCTATTCGATTGATGGGGAGGAATGGAAAGGTTCTGAAATGGAAATACAAATAGAAAAGAAATGAACATACTGATAATAAACGGAAGTCCTCGGAAGAAAGGACTGATCTCGCAGATGCTTGGCATCATGCGGGAGGAGGCGGAGAAACATGGTGACACGGTGGAGATGGTCTATACCAACGACCTGACCGTGAAGCCCTGCACAGGTTGTATGGCCTGCCGCACGAAGGAGAAATGCGTGCTTGCTGAGGATGATTCGCAGCGAGTATTGAAGATGATGCAGCAGGCCGATACCATCATTATGGGTGCGCCCTGCTACTGGGGCAACATCCCTGGACAGATGAAGCTGATGTTCGACCGTCAGGTTTATGGTTTGATGCGCGACACCCCTCGCTTTCCAGAGCCACTGATGAAAGGCAAGAAGTGTATCCTCATCAGCACCTGCACCACTCCTTGGCCTTGGAACATCCTGTTCAAACAGTCGCGCGGCGCCATCCGTGCCATGAGAGAAATCGCACGCTATGCAGGCTTCAAGATTATGAAGACTATCGAGCGTGGCGGCACAGCAATGCATCCAGAACTCACTGATAAAGACAAACAGAAATGCCGCAAAGCAATAGAAAGACTTAATTAATCTGATATGGCGATAACAAGCGAGCGACTAAAACAGACGTTTTCTGAGAGCGGTGCACAGGAGATATATCAGGAGGTCAAAGCTACAGGCAATTTCCTCGGCTTTGCACGTCGGTATATTTTCGATTCGGATTATCGTGTGGCGAGGAGTGCTTTGTGGGGACTGACCAAGGCCACGAACGAAGAACTGTCAGATTTGCAGGTGATACTCAACGAACTAATTGACAAGGCGATGCAGACGGAGAACTCATCTGTTAGGCGACTGACGCTGAACATTATCGAGCGCCTGACATTAGAAGAGGATGACATGCGGACAGATTTCCTTGACTTCTGTTTCGAGCACATGGTCAGCATCGAGGAATATCCTGGCATCCAGACGCTCTGCATGAAGCTCGCCTATCGCATGTGTACCTTCTATCCAGAACTGATGGACGAGCTGATGCGCACCCTCGAAGCGATGGAGATAGACTATTACAAGCCCGCCGTAAAGGGCCTGCGCAAAAAGATTTTGAGCGGACGATATAGATAAGAATGACAACAGGAATTGTAAAAAGTTAAGGACGGACGTCACCTTTTGTTCTTCTGGACTGTTATATATGTGAATCGGTTCAGAAAACAAAATGTCTAACAATAAAATAAATAGAAAATGAAAGATTTGGCTGGAATTATTTGTATTGTCGGTGTTGTTGTACTCCCTGTCCTACTCATGTGGCTGCATAACCGCCGAAAGATTAATGAGACGAACCAACGCACTCAAATCGTGCTGGCTGCTATCGAGAAGAATGCAGAGACGGACATAGAGGAACTGCTTAGAAAGATGGCACCCCAAAGGAAACTGCTGAAGGAGAAACTGCTCTTGAAACTACAATGGGGAAGTATTATCGGATTGCTCGGTATAAGCTTCTTTGTTTATGGATTATTTCTTGACTACAGGGGTGGGATGAACACTGACGACCTTATTCATATATACTTCGCAGGTGGCATCCTATTAGCCGTCGGTATTGCCTTCATCGTTAACTACCGCCTGAGTAAGAAGATGCTTGCCAAGGAGATAGAGGCCGAAGAGAAGTTGTTGGTATCACAGGCAGAGAACAAGTGACCCGCGAAGCATTCATCACCCAGGTAGAGCGTGAGCAGGAGGCCCTTCGTAGTTTCCTGCTCGCCCTCTGCTGTGGCAACAAGAGCGATGCCGATGACCTAGCACAGGATGCCATCGTCAAGGCCTACCTCTCGTCAGCAGGCTATCAGGAGCAGGGGAAGTTCCGTTCGTGGCTCTTCAAGATAGCCCACAACACGTTCCTCAACCACAGGGCCAGCTGTCGTACGATGGAGACACTCGACGATGCACGCACGCTCATCAGCAGCACCACAGCCGACAATGCTTTCGAGCATCAGGAACTATACCTCGCCCTGCGCACCCTGCCACCCAAGGAACGTTCCGCCATCACGCTGTTCTACCTCAGTGGCTACAGCATCAAAGAGGTAGCCGTGATTACTGAGACCTCGGAGGACGCCGTGAAGAAGCAACTCTCACGAGGACGCGACAAGCTGAGACAGGAATTGAAAATGGATGATTAAGAATTGATAGTTATGGAAAAAGATAAAAAATTGGAGGAACTGTTCCTCGCTCAGAAGCCGACATTTGACGATAAGGCTGAATTCATGGCTACGATAACCCGTCGTCTGGATGCCGTGGAGTTCGTCCGTCAGCATCAGGAGGCCACCCTCCGTCGCTATAAACTGGCGATGGTTGCCGCCTTCGTCGTGGGCATCGTCAGTGGTGCCGTCACTATGGCATTCGTTCTTTCCGCACCTGTTGACGTTCCTCTCTTTACCTTCAGCGTAGAGAGTAGCATCTTGTTGTGGGTAGCCGAGAACTCCCGCCTCATTGCTACTACGGGCCTTGCGCTGCTGATGAGTTTTGGCATTATGAGCATCATCAGTAATGTGCAGGACATACTTGACCTCCGTCCCAAAAGAGTACTAAGATGACTCAGTTGCCGAACATCATAACGCTGCTCAGGATTGCAGGCTCTATGGGCCTGCTTTTTTGCGATGTGATGGGTGTGGCAATTTGGATAATCTATGGTCTCTGCGGCATCAGCGATATAGTTGACGGATGGCTGGCTCGGAAACTAAAGTGTGTTACCAAGAAGGGAGCATTGCTGGATAGCCTAGCAGACATCTGCTTTGTAGTGTGTTGTGCCTGGAAGCTCCTGCCGATACTCGAACTGCCGCAATGGCTATGCCTGTGGGCTGGAGTAATCGTCGCGATTAAAATCGTGAATCAAATATCAGCCCTCGTGATGTACGGGCGTTGCTGCTTCCCTCACACACTCGCGAACAAGGCAACGGGATTCCTGCTCTTCATCGCAATCCCAATGACATTTTGGTCTATTGTTCCCATCACCATTGTGGCTGCTATCGCCACGTTTTCCGCGGTCCAAGAGGGTCATTTCATACGCAGGAAATAGACCATTCGTCACAAATCTGTGTTATTTATCCCAAATGTTTGGCAGTCTAGGCAGTTATACGTAATTTTGCGGTGTCGAAACGTAAAAAATAATAATAGTATGGAACAGAGATTTTGCCAGAGCTGCGGAATGCCGCTCACAGATGATGTGCTAGGTACGAATGCAGACGGCACGAAGAATGAAGATTACTGCATGTATTGCTACAAGGATGGCAAGTTCTTGCAGGATTGTACGATGGAAGAGATGATTGAACATTGCGCTCAGTTTGTCAATGAAGTTAATAAAGGGTTGCCACAGCCCATCACGAAGGAAGAATACATCGGACAGATGAAGATGTACTTTCCGCATCTGAAACGTTGGCGCAAGTCTCTTACCATCAACAACGATGAGGCGATGCCAGAAAATCCGGCCTTGGCTGGTGTCAAAGAGTTGATATCCACGATGGCTGACACGCTGCCTGTCACTTATATCTCGTCTGTTGATGAAGAGGGCTTCCCATGTACTAAGGCAATGCTGTCGCCACGAGTCCGCGAGGGCATCAAGACGTTCTATTTCACCACCAATACCTTCTCTCTCCGTGTGGCTCACTATAAGGCTAACCCCAAGGCCTCGATCTATTTCTGCGATGCCGAGGGGTTCAAGGGTATGATGCTGCGTGGTACGATGGAAGTACTGACGGATGCCAAGAGCAAGGAGATGATTTGGTGTGATGGCGACGAGCAGTACTATCCCAGTGGCGTCACCGACCCAAACTATTGCGTCTTGAAGTTCACCGCCACCGATGGTCGATTCTATAGCGATTTCTATCCACGTAGTTTTGTGATTGAGTAAATGATGAACAATAAAGCACTTGTCGTTATCGACATTCAGAACGACATCACCAAGCACTATCGTGACATCATCGACAATATCAATGCTGCTATCGAATGGGCTGTGGCAGAGGATATGCACGTGGTATATATCAAGCATCACAACATCACCGCAGCTACGAGAACGTTCAAACCTGGTACTAAGGGTGAGGAACTGGTGCCTGAAATGAAGGTCGTGTCAAACAACATCTTCGTGAAGACGAAAAGCAATGCCCTAACAAGCGAGGCGTTTTCTACATTTATTGCGGCAAACGGCATCAATGAGTTCTACGTAGCAGGTGCTGATGCTACAGCCTGCGTGAAATCAACGTGTTTCAATATGGCCAAGGCTGGCTTCACGGTACATGTCCTCTCCGACTGCATCACCAGCTACGACCTGAAGAAACTCCCAGAGATGCTCGCTTATTACGAAAGCAAAGGCTGTGAGGTCAAGACACATGTAGAGTACCAATGAAACATCTGCCGAATAATCTCTCATAATATATAAGATGAATAGATTACGACTCGGAGCAGTGCTCCACTTTATCATCGCCATTGGCCACGTAGCTTGTCTGTTCGCTTTGGACGAGGCATTCGAGGCCTATGACATCCGTGAAATCATGCATCAGATGGTGTCTGGACATGTCTGGATGCTGTATGCACTCACCATCGGTCTTGTCCTGGCTTTCACCCTGGCAGGATATTATGCCCTCTCTGCTACAGGTGATATCCGTCGCTTGCCCTTGACGCGTTTGGTTATCATCACCATCGTTGTACTCTATAGTCTTCGTGCGCTGGCTGGAGGCATTAGCTGCGTCTATGATTTCAGATGGCTGCAATTCATCTCATCTCTCGTTCCTGCTATTATTGCATGGTGCTACTGGCCGGGAACTATGAAGCAGATGGTGAATGGCAAGTGATATTATCCAATGATAAAGGATGATTATAAATTAATGAAAAAGATAGTAACATTAGTTTTTGCATTGGTTGCAACATCGTGCTGGGCGCAAAAGCCCATAAGCGACAGTGCTAGACCATCAAACTATGGTACTTGCATCATACGTGATGGCTTCGTTAGTGGCATTAACAAGGACGAGTGTTTTGCTATGCATAGCGTGATGAAGTTTCCGCAAGCATTATACGTAGCCGATTACCTGAGTCGGAAGGGATTGACCCTTGATGACACGATCGTTGTCGATAAGGCAGACCTGATGCAAGACACATGGTCGCCAATGCTGAAACGATTTGAAGGGAAGCAGGCCTTTTCGTATGCGGAACTGCTGGAATTGTCTCTCGCACAGAGCGACAACAATGCGTGCGAACTCCTTTTCAAGCATTGTGGCAAGCCCAGAGCGGTAGAGAAGTACATAAGAAAACTTGGATTCTATGATATCCATGTACGCATGACAGAGGAACAGATGCACAATAATCCGGCAAAGGCCATCGAAAACAGTTCTACCCCCGCCGAAATGGCTCGTTTGTTCGAGTGGTTTTATCATCATAAAGACGACAACCAATATCTGACATTCATTTGGAAGACGATGGAAGACTGCTCAACAGGACTGAAACGAATTCCTGCTGCGATACCCGAAGATGCCCGTATCGTACATAAGACAGGAACAGGATTCCCATCGGAAGGATTACAAGACATGAATGACGCAGGTATCATTCTCATGCCTGATGGAAGCCACGTCATTATCGCCGTTTTCACCACGAACTCACCATCTGAGGCAGTAGTAGCATATATAGCAAAACAACTATTAGAAGAATAAAATATGTATATATTGATTCTCTCAGGAAGCCCTCGGAAGGGCGGCAAGATTCTCAGTGGGGGGGGGAGCATGCCTCCCCTGCGTCGCAATATGACGCTGTTTACATCACAAACTGCGTCACCCTGTTTAAAATTCTCTAGAAAATTTTGAACGAGGTGACACTCCTTGGTCAACAAGATGACGCTCCTTGCGATGCAGAATATCCCAGATATTTGGCTGTCTCAACAATAATGCGTAACTTTGCAAACAAATATGCGAGCGTCAAACAAATAAAACAATGAAACAGGAAATCGATCCCAAGGATACCAACAGAGCCATCGCTTTCGAGTTATGGATAAAGTCGCCCATGCCGATGGTAACACTCACCAAGACCTTCGACGTGACACGACTGTGCAAGGTAAGTCGGAAGCGGGGGCTGAAGTTCAACATGCTGCTGTGCTGGTGTATCGGCAAGGCAGCCTCAAAGATTGAGGAGTTCTACATGCTGCCCAAGGACGGAAAGCTGTACAAATACGACCGCATGGCCATCAACGTGATAGCAGACAACGTCAAGGGTGGACTCAGCTTCTGCGACGTGGCCGTTTGTGACGATCTGGAGACGTTTAATGCCAACTACATGCATCTGACAGAGACCATCAGCCGGACCTGTCAGGATATCCTCGACGATGAAGCCGTTATCGTAGGCACATCGGCCGTCACAGGCACGGAGCTCGACAGCATCACCAACCAGTATAGCGGTATCTTCAACAATCCCTTCTTGGCTTGGGGCCGTTATCGCAAAGGGTGGATGAAGACCACGCTCCCCATCTCCTTCCAGTTTCATCACGCGCAGATGGACGGCAAACACGCTGCCCGGTTCTTGGAAGAACTGCAAAGGATCGTCAATACGATATGAGAACAAGAGGATATAAATGCAAATAGCGTGTAACTCGTTGAGCTACACGCTATTTTAAAGTATGTAATAGTAATTGCTTACTTCACCTCCTCAAATGAGACATTCATTGATTTACAACTACTTGCGTGAGCCTGGTGTTTCAATGTCGCAAAATGCTTATAAGCATCCGTGTAGCAAACATCTAATAACCGTCGGCAAAGGTACACATTTCTTCCCAAACTGAGATAAGAAAACCGATAAAAAGTTTGGAACAACTCCATTTTTTAACAAAAGACTTGGGAGATTCGGAAATAATTCGTACCTTTGCACCACCAGAACCCGCCAAGCCTCTCATAGATGCTCAAATGTGCGGGTCGTTTTATAATTCGTCGGTCATGACCGATGAATTTCTTTTTTTCAGTTACAATACAACTCTTTCTGGACATCTTATAGGACATTTATTAGGACATTCTTAGAAGAATATGTCTATCTGCCCTTTTATCTGCCCTTTCATGATATTGATTTTCAATGGTTTAAACAATATTTTTCTGGTAAAACAGCGACTTTATCAGCCTTTCTATCTGCCCTTTCAATTGGTGATAACATCCTTTTACGTTAATTATGATTAAAAAGAAAAGCTAAAGCTTGTAATATTTGGATTTAATATCTATATTTGCAGAAAATTTGCAAATTCTAAATTATAATGGTATTACAAATTCGTTTAAGTAACTTTTTCTCTATTAATGAGGAAGTTGTTTTGGATATGCAGGCAGCAAGTCTTCAGACCAGAGAGTCAAAGGATTTGCTGGGTAATACTTTCGTTTGCAAAGACGAAAGGTTGTTGAAGACAGTTGCCATCTATGGAGCTAATGCTTCAGGAAAGAGCAACATCATTAAAGCCATAAGGGCTTGCGTGCAAATGATCTTCGAGTCGCATAATTACAACGAGAACACAATGTTTGCTTTTACACCATTTAAGTTTGGTGGTGTTGGCAAGCCAAGCAGGTTTTATATCCGTTTCTTGATAGATGGAGTGGAATACGAGTATAGCTTCACATTAACAAAGACTGAGATTATCACCGAGGAATTATATTATTATCCTGTTGGTCGAAAAAAGCTGGTATTTGCTCGAGATGAGCGCAAAGGCCCAGATAAGAAGGATATCTATGAATTCCGTTCTGCTATTCGCAGGCCTATGGATGTGGCTGGGAATACATCCAAAAAGACGCTCTTTGTATCTCGTGCCAGTCAGATGGATAGGGATGTAGCCAAAGATGTGTTCCGTTATTTCAATGAGCGATTCATATTGAACTATTTTGGCTATAACAGCTATTCTATTGAGTCGCTTCTAAATGAGAACAAGGATTTGATCCTCAAAGTGCTAAAGGCAGCAGATAGTGATATTATAGATATTCGTAGTCAGCATGAACTAAGGTCTCTGACTACAGCAGTCTTTGATCCTCTGAGTAATCAGTTGCTTTCAAGGGATGATATACAGAAGCCTCAGTTGAAGATTACGACTTTCCATAGGAATAATCCAGAAGTGCCGTTTGATTTCTATTCGGAGGAGTCGAGTGGTACACAAGAGTTCTTCCACATGATGCTGACCATTCTGAATATCATCAAAGGAAACAAAGTACTTCTGATAGATGAGATATCGATGGGCTTGCATGTGAATCTGGTGGAATACATTCTTAATCTATTCCATCAGAGCGAATCGGCTCAGTTGATTTTCTCTACGCATAACACGAATCTGCTTAACATGAGGAAATTGAGAAAAGACCAAGTGTATTTTGTCAACAAGCGTGATGATGGATCGTCGGATTTGTATTCTCTGTTTGATTTTAAAGACTTCCGTGAGAATATGGATGCAGAGAAAGCATACTTGCAAGGCCGCTTTGATGCGATCCCATATATTGACGAATCGTATAACACTCTAACACGGCTTGGCTAAGATGGGAAGAAAAGCTCGTATATCTAAGGGAAAACAAATGAAGCCTAACTTCTTTGTTTTCTGTGAAGGTGAGACGGAAATGGCTTACGTCAAGTTCCTGCGTTCATTGTATCGTGCTCCCATTCAGGTCATAGTAAAGAAAGGTAAGTCGAACATTTCGGAAGACTATATTGAAAAGTCTAAAAATGAGTATGTGAGAACTGAACAGGACAAAGTTTTCTTGATGTATGATCTGGATGTTGATGGGATGTTGGAACAACTGCAAAAAATACCAAATGCAGAATTACTGGTCTCGAATCCATGTGTAGAGTTATGGTTTCTGTTGCATTATCAGCAACAGAAAACGGCAATCTCGTCTGACATGTGTATTAAGAAATTGCAGAAGTTTTCGAAAGAATATAAAAAGGGGACTTTGTCTGAAGACGAGAAGGAGGTTCTTGCCAATAATAAGGAATTAGCAGTTGAAAGGGCTAAGAAACTGGCAGAATTCCAAAATCCGTCTTCTATGGTTTACAAATTATTGGAAAAGCTAAAAGGATGAGATTTCTATAAAAGGTGTATCATGGATTATTATAGTGAGGAAAAATTCTATCAAAATAATGGATGGCCACCAGAACGACTGGATTATTGTGATTACATATTCTATATTGATAATGAAACAGAATATGGACCAGATTATGATCAGTTCGCTTTGGTTGTTAATGCGACATATCCTTACATCCGCCTCACTAAGAAAAGAGGGCGGTATCATTTTCCATGCGGCCTTAGTGATTCAGTAGGAGCTTGCTCATTTTGTTACCTTTCGCTCCCCCAAAAATGAACTTTAGGGGGAAGTAGGCTTCCCAATAAGAATAATTGAACTATGGTGAGGAATTTTTTTGTAGAATCATCTTCTGTACGTTCTTTAGATTTCTGATTAACCTTAATTCCGCAACACTTTGATTTAACTTTATTTATAAGTTCCTGAGCAAC
>R23__coassemble_250_pt1 | contig 39663 bp, 31 predicted proteins | sample R23__metabat2_high_PE_030 | metagenome-assembled genome bin R23 | reverse complement strand
ATAACTACTTAACTTCTTAACTACAAAGAAGTTGAGCGAATGCGAAACTTGAATATATTTATCATTATCTTTATCTTCTTCTCATCTTTCTTCAGAAAAGCATGCAAAAAATGGGGTGTCTTTTGTCACAATTGTCACGCAAATTTTGTACCTTTGCAGGCATATGGAGAAAATCAGATTTGATGTGGTGGGACTATACCATTGGGATGTCCGCGACCGCTGGAAAGAATATGCAGCCGAGGCCGTTGGCAAACAACTGACCATGCAGCCTCAGCCAGAGAACGTGAAAGACCCTTATGCTGTCCGTGTGCGTGAGGGACGGATGCACATAGGCTATGTTGCCGTGACTGACCTCGACGTCATCTATCAGGCATTGAGGGGCAGTGGAAAGAACCGGCTGAGGGGTGTTGTCGTCGAGAGCAATTCCGACCCGGCCGTGCTGACCGTGGAGTGTGAGGTGGAGCGCGTTGACTGGGACTATGAGCCCTTTGACGATAGCGTCTATCAAGATTGGCACTACGACGGACTGGCTCTGATGCCTAAGAAGCTGGAGCAACTGCAAGACCTGACGGACGACATCATCGACGGACTGGAGCAGAAATCAGCGAGCGACGATTTGCGCCCGTTGGTTGAAACGTTGCTGGAATCAAGCCTCTACGACATGAGCCGTGAGATGACGCGTGCCCGCTACCACATAGAACGCCTGCTGTCTGCCCGCAAGGAACCAGAACTCAAAGTATTTGCCGACAACATGCGCCAGCACAAGGGGTGGCTGATGTGTCACGACGATCGCGACCGTGTGGCTCGCTATCTCTTCGTCGAACTGCCCAGCCAACTGCAGCAGAAAGGGTTGGAACACAGTCACTACACCTACGACAACCGTTTATCTGAGCTGAAATCTCAGCTCACGTCCTTCCCCTATCAGCTCTACGACAAATTCCAATGCGACCCTGTGGACTTCCTACGCGAGGTGTACTACCACCACGTGCCTCGCCGTTATCTGTTCCAACTGCTGTCGGGCATCGTCCTGATGATTTTGAAAGGGCAGGTCAATATTCAGCGTTGGGGGCGCGAGGGCGACACGACCCCCATTGAGGAGATAAAGGCACTCTGCAAGCGCAACGCTACCAACAAGCTAAGCGATGACGATATGCTTCTCGCAGAGAAAGCAGAGAAATACTGGAAGAAACTCCAGGAGGGAGAATTCGTAGACGAAGGTCACAAGCTCCTGCCTACAACCACCCGTCAGCAGGCAATGCTGATTGCCGACCACTTCGCTACGAAACTAAAGTTAAAAGCAACGTGGAAGCCGTTCGAGCGATTGTGGGGAATCAAGAATCTAGCGCAAGAAAAATGGTCACACTTGGAAACAGCTAACAAGATATCGCGTGCAGAAGAAATTGAAGAAATATTCTATTCGTAAGTAATTGATTATCAACACATATAAGAACTATACTTCCCCTATATAGGGCTTCACGTAACCCCTATATAGGGGATATTCTTATTTTCTTTGTTGTAATTTTGCACTCGTCAAATGCGCATTGACACTTCAATTAACAAGTTCAACAAATTAAAAAAATTATAACAATGGAAAAAAGATTTCAATTTTCAATTTCAAGTTCTGTCAAGAACGCCGCTCAGATGCAACCTTGCACTCCTGAGCTTCTGAACGCTGCCCTCGATAGCCAGCAAGTAGCCGACACCTGTAACGAGATTGCCGCAAAACTCCAGCAAGTGAAAAAAGGTACGCTCACACGCGAAGCCTTCGAGACGCTCAAGAGCAAACTCAAGGCCGACAATCTGCCCGTGGTCTGCTTCCACGCCACCTTCACCGATGGCCATCGCAGCAACCAGTCGGCCGTACCCAGTGGCTTGTCTATCTACGACATCGACCATCTGCAGGAAGACCCGCGTGCCTACTATTATAATAAGGTAGCAGGTCGCGAAGCCGAGCTTGGCATCAGCTTTGCCCACGTCTCGCCCAGCAACGAGGGCATCCGTCTGGTATTCGACATTCCGCAGGGAATGAACCTTGCCCAAGCCCAGCAATGGATGTCAGAGCAGTTGGGTGACGACACCTACGACGGGTGCGTCAAGGACTGGGCACGCTGCTCGTTCGTGGTCTGTCGCGACTACGTGCTCTACTACGACGAAGAAGAACTGTTCCGTGAGCGCGAAGTCAGCGTGACAATGGAGACAAAGGACAGCGCGGTTTCTGTACCCCTGCTGCCTGCCACTACGGGCGAGGAGCACTTCGAGGACAACTTCAACGGCATCCAGTATCCACAGATTGTTCGTGCATTGGAGGAGGTGCTGGGTGGCGTACCTGCCCAAGGTGCCCGCAACAACTTCATCTTCGCTATGACTTGCCATCTGCGCTACGTCTGCAACAACGACCCACGCTGGATTTCGCAGGTATTGCCACGCTATGGCGAGGAGGAACAGAAGTTCCAGTCAACCGTCCGTTCGGCCTGCATTCGTCCACAGACCCAGTCGGTGCCCGAAGTCGTGACGCGTGCACTGGAGAACGCCCGTAAGCAACAGCAGATTGAGGAGATGATGGAGGTCAGCGGCATCAATGCCCCCAAGCCTCCCGTCATGCCCCAGCGACTGACAAAATTCCTGCGACTCATCACCAAGAACGTGCCCCAGCATCTGAAGCCTGCTGTAGCAATGGGTATGTTCCCCTCGCTGGGAGTCCACTGCAAGGGCGTCAAGTTCCGCTACAACGACAATGCCCTCGTGGAGCCTACATTCATGAACATTCTGGTGGCCGAGATGTCCAGCGGTAAGTCGTGCGTCAACGAGCCCATCAATGCCATCATGGCTGACATCAAGGAGAAGGACGCCAAGAACCGCAAACTGATGCAGGAGTATAAGGAACAATACGACACGTGCCCCTCAGACGAGCAGAAGCCTGAGCGCCCCAAAGGGCTGTCTATCCAGTGGGTAAAGTCGGATATGACACCTGCAGCCTTTGTGCAGCTGATGGCCGATGCGGGTGGGCGCTTCCTCTACACGCGTATGGACGAGATTGGCCTGCTGAACCAGCTGAAAACCAATGGCAAGGGCAACAACGTCACAGAGATTCTGCGCTTGGCTTACGACTGTGGCGACTATGGGCAGGAGCGCGTAGGTACCAAGTCGGTCTGTGAAGACGTGCAGGTGCGCTGGAACTGGAACGCATCCACCACACCAGGCAAATGCCGCCGTTTCTTTGGCGATGCGATGCTCGACGGCACCCTCTCGCGTATGTCGTTCTGCACCATCTATACTGAAGACGACCGTATGCCACTCTACGGCAACTACGACGACAAGTTCCAGAAGGAGGTGCAACAGGCGGTGGCTCTACTGAACGACGCCAAAGGCTTGGTGCTCTGCAAGAAAGCCAATGCACTGGCAGCAGCAATGATTGAGGAGAACCGTCAGTACTCGGCCTTGGCAGATGACGATGCCTATCGTGAACTCTCCTATCGCGCCACCCTCTCAGCCTTCAAAAGAGGCATGGTGCTCTATATCCTCAACGGTCAGAAGTGGAGCCGTGAGATTGAGGACTTCGTGCGCTGGTCGTTCCACTACGACATGTGGTGCAAAATGTGGATTTTCGGAGAGAAGATGCGTCGCGCTATGGATCTCGACAAAGCCGCAATGGTGCCAGGTCGCCGTAACCTCATGGAGTTCCTCAACGACACCTTCACCCTCGACGATCTCAACACCGTCCGTCGTGCACAAGGCATGAAGGGCGACGGCAAAGCCTTGCTCCGCAAATGGGTACAACGTGGCTACTGCACCTACGACCCCGCCAGCCAGCAGTACACCAAGAGTCCCGAGTTCCTTGACAAGCACAAGAAAGTCGCGTAGGTCGTCGAGACGTGTAGGGCAGAGACGAAACGTGTAGGGCAGAGACGAAACGTGTAGGGCAAAAACACCGAGCGTGACAATTGTGACAAAGGACAGTCCATTTTTCGCGGGCTGCCCTTTTTTATACACCTTACCAAAATTATTTCCCTTTTCTCTTGCTTTTGTCATACAAATGCATTACCTTTGCACCCGAATTGGTCAGGGAATGAGGTGAGAGTCCTCAACTGTCCCGCAGCTGTAAGCAGCCAAGTGCTGGTGCGAACACGATGTCACTGATATTTTTGGGAAGACGTTCGCCACCGGGCTGCAAGTCAGAATACCTGCCTTTTCATATCAAAAATGCACCGTTGTTGGTCTCTGGGGTTAGACTGCAAGGTGCGATACGTGTATTATTATATAAGTCTCTGGGAGGCTTATGTCGTGAGACAAAGGTCTCCCACTTCTTTATGTTAAAGGTGAAAATATTAGAGAATAGGGTTCTGATGAAAAAAACGTTTTTGTTGTTTCTCGTTTTGATGGTGCTGTCGGCTGCACAAGCACAGGAACGGAAACAACGAGAAGGTCAGATGCGCGACTCAGTAGTACTGGAGAGTGTAACAGTCACTGGCAAGTCGAAAACGCAACGACTGCGCGAAGGTGCGCTGTCGGTGAATGCTATTGACGTGCGTTCACTGGCTGCCAGCATCAGTTCGCTAAACGGCCTTGTAGACCGCACAGCAGGAGTAAAAGTTCGTGAGGAAGGGGGTGTGGGCTCTGACTTTGACCTAAGTATCAATGGCATGTCTGGCAATGCGGTACGCTATTTCATGGATGGCCAGCCCATGGATACTAAGGGGACAGGACTGACGTTAGCCAATCTGCCCATCAGCATGATAGACCATATTGAAATCTATAAGGGCGTGGTGCCCACCTGGCTAAACAGCGACGTCTTAGGCGGTGCCATCAACATTGTCACCAACCGTAAACGTAAGAACTACTTGGATGTGTCGTATGGTTTGGGGTCATATCATACACACAAGGCAGACATCAGCGGACAATATCTGTTGAAGAACGGACTGACGCTGCGCCCCACCCTTGCCGTAAACTATTCGAAAAACGACTATGTCATGAAAGACGTAGAAGTATGGGATGAAGGTGCACGCAAGTACCTCCCTCAAGACCGCCGTCGTTTCCACGACGACTACTTCTCACTCTTCGGTCAACTGGAAGTGGGTGTGACGAACAAGTCGTGGGCTGACGAATTTTTCGTATACCTTTCTTATAATAAGGTTAGCAAAGACCTTCAGACCGGTCAGGTACAGACCCGCGTCATTGGTATGGCAGACCGTACAAGCAGTGCATGGAATATAGGATTACGCTACCAAAAACGAGAATTCCTCATTAAGAAACTCAGTGCCAGTCTCTCGCTATCTCATACGTGGGATCACTCTGTAACAACAGATACTGCTCACAGGCAATATGACTGGAATGGCGACTATATCAAGAGTTCACGCAACGAGATTAATGGAAGAGCCTTCTCCGAGCGACATTTCAAGCGCCCAATGACTAACGTCAATGTCGACCTGAAATACATCTTCAACGAACACCACCTAATGAATTTGAGCTATGCCTTGAATCGTATTGGTAACAACCGTTGGGATGAGGTAGAGAAAGACTTCACACCAGCTAACGACGTGCTGGCGAAGCACATTCTCGGATTGGCGTATAACCAAGTGTTCTGGAACGGCAAGATGAGCAACACGTTCTTCGTAAAGGACTACGTCAACTACCTGAGCGTGGAACAGACAGACCTCTCATTTATCACACAGTCTGACGAGGTGGCTTCAACGAATGTCAAGAACAGTCTGGGTGGAGGCGTCGGTACGAAGATAGAGATTCTACCCCAACTGGCTGTAAAGGCCAGCTACGAGCATACGGTGCGTCTACCACTGGCTCGCGAACTGCTGGGCAATGGCAGTACAATCTATGCTAACCTGTCATTAAAACCAGAAATGAGTGACAACGCCAACATAGGTATTTTTGGAACCTTCCGTTCAGGAGGGCATACGCTCTTCTATGAAGCCAATGGATTCCTACGCTTCGTTGACAACTACATACAACCACAGATAACGGAGAAAGAGGGTACCATGCAATATACCAATGAACCTGCCGTACACATCAAAGGCATAGAGGGCGAGCTACGCTACGACTGGAACAAGCGCCTGCAGGTGGTTGGCAATATCTGTTGGCAAGATGCCCGCAACCGCAACCGCTACATGGATGACGGGAAAGAGTCGGTAACCTATAACAACCGCATTCCAAACCGTCCGTGGCTCTTTGCATCAGCAGAAGTGCACTACGACGCTGCACATCTGGTGTCCACCATTCTCCCCGAAACCTCTCACCTTTTTATCGGTGTTGACTACCAATGGGTACACTGGTATTACCTGTCGTGGGAGGCCTATGGAGCAAAAGACACCAAGGCTCGCATTCCAGAAAAGAGCATCTTTGGCGCCAACATCACCTACTCATGGTTGAAAGAGCGTTACAGCATATCGCTGGACTGCCAGAACATCTTTGACCAGACGGTCTATGACAACTATAAGCTGCAGAAGCCTGGTCGATCACTGTTTCTTAAATTCAGACTGTTACTACAATAAGAAAAATAACAAATAACGATTAAAAAATTCAAGTACAATGAAAAAGTTAAGTTTCCTACATTCCGTACTGGCAACCCTCGCGCTTGCCGCTACACTCACTTCATGTTCTAAAGATGATGACAACAATGACTCTGCACCACAAGAGCCCGCTGCCACCTACCACTACGACCTGACGGTAGTTGCTGGCAATCACGGCGGTATGAGCAAGGACAAGTCGCACATCACACTGAGTGTTGCCTCGCTCAACGATGCTACCGCAACTATCAGTTTCGAAGGCAAGGGTGCTGAAATAACGGACTACACCATGGAGAACATCTACGACGGCAAGTACTACTATCAGGTGCCCATATCGAGCGACCGTTTCTCGAAATTGCAGTTCAAGGGTAACAAAATGCAGGTTGTGCAGGAGCAGAAGTTCAAAGAGAACACCTACAAGTCGCGCAACTACACACACGCTTGGTTAAGCGACAACACACTGATAATTATGTCTACAGATGGTGAGCACAAAAAAGTCATCTGGACGAAACTGAACACAAACGACATGACGATTATTGGCGAAGGTACCTTGCCCATTGAGATTGCTGAAGGCTATAACGTACTGACAACAAGCGGTGTACTGACTTACCGCAAGAGCGACAACAAGCTGTTCTATTTCTACTACAACAAGAAAGAGACCAGCGGTAGCAATAAGACTACAAACGAACCATTCTTCCGAATTGCCGTCATCAATCCACAGACAATGGCTATTGAGAAGGAAATCATCAACAAAGAGGCTGCTCAGATGACGGGTTCTGCCTACGGTGAGCTGTTACAGCAAACTGTCTTCTTCGACGAGAACGACAATCTGTACATCTCAGCCTTCAGCGCAGTCAGCAAGAAGAACATTGGCAAGTTGTTACGCATAAAGAAGGGAGCCTTCGACTTTGAAGAGGGCTACAACGCATTCCCTGAGGCTAAAGGTAAACTGTTAACCGTACAGTATCTGGGCAACGGCAAAGCCTTGGCATACTCTGGCGACAATGCGGTAGGCTCAAGCATTGGCGATGTGGCCTACTACTACTCTATCATTGACGTGAACAGCAAGAGCAGCACACGTCTGGCCTACAACGGTACGGAGATTCCTTATAGCAGCGGCAGCTTCTCACAGCGCTCGGTATACAATGCCAACGAAAAGAAAGCATACATTGGTGTAAACACCGCTGACGAGCAGTGCATCTACATCTACGACGTAGCAACAAGCACTGTGACGAAGGGTGCATCAATTGCTGCTGGTTACTACTTCGACCAGATTCGTCTCTTCCAAGATTAAATCTACCATATATCTTTTACTATGAAAAGGCCCGTATCATTCCTCTCGCTTGGTCCTGGCGACCCTGAGTTATTAACGCTCAAGGTCGTCAAGGCCTTGCGGGAGGCTGATATCGTGGTTGTTCCCAGCACAACGGACAAATCACGTGCAGCAGAGATTATCCGCGAATGGTGCGACGAAGACAGGATGTACCGCTATGAACTGCCCATGCAGAAAGACCGCACGGCAGTCCGCAAGGTCTATGACGACATCTGTCAGCAAGTCGTTGCATGGTACAACGAAGAGAAGCACGTTGCCATCGTTGTTGAAGGGGACGTCAGCATCTATGCATCTATCCACTACGTGCTGGATGAACTGAAGCGTAGAGATATTCCTGTCACTCAGCAACCAGGAATTCCCTCGTTTATTGCTGCTGCAGCAATGGCCGACCTCTCGCTGGTCACCGGACAGCAACGTCTGGTGGTTTTGCCAGGCGATGCCGATGGCGAGACATTGGAACAGCTACTCACGAGCAACCACGTGGTCGTCATCATGAAACTATCGCAATGTGCGGAGGCGCTGAAGGATTTCCTGCGTCAGCACCCTGCCGTCACTTGTCACTATTTTGAGAATGTAGGCACCACAGAGGCTTTCCACACGGCCCAGTGTGACGAGATTCTGTCTCGTCAACTCCCTTATTTCTCACTTTGTATCCTTTTTCCTGCTTGACTTTGCAAAATATTTTGTATCTTTGCAAGCATGAAAAGCGCTTTTCTTATCGCAGCACCTACCAGCGGCTCTGGCAAGACAACGATTGCCAGGGGGCTGATGGCATTGTTCACAGAGAAAGGCTACAAGGTACAACCCTTTAAGTGTGGTCCTGACTATATCGACACCAAGTTCCACGAGGCGGTTTGTCATAGACCCAGCGTCAACCTCGACACGTTTATGGCTACGCCAGAACACGTTCGTGAACTCTTCGCCTACTACGGGCAGGATGCCGACGTCTGCGTGGTAGAAGGTATGATGGGACTCTTCGACGGCTACGATCGCGACAAGGGTTCGTCAGCCGAGATTGCCCAAGCACTGGACATTCCCGTTGTACTGGTGGTCGATGCCAAGAGTGCAGCCTACTCGATGGCTCCACTGCTACAAGGCTTCATCCATTTCCGAAAGGGCATCCGCATCGCAGGCGTTATATTTAACAAGGTGGGCTCGGAGCGCCACTTCAGCATGTTACAGCAAGTATGCGACGACCTGAACATTACATGCTTCGGATATCTGCCTAAGTCACCTGAACTTGAACAAGGCTCACGCTACTTGGGCCTCGACTTCTCAGAACTCAATTCACAACCCATCAAACAATTGGAGGAACACGTCAAATGGCAGGAACTGTTAACGCTTTAATCGCCCGCAACCAGGAGTCGTTCTCGTTTCTCTATCAGGAGACGATTGACAGCTTCCATGAAGTGCGCTTCTTCGACCCAGAGACGGACGTGCCATCGTTTGAGGGTATCGACTTGCTCTATCTGCCTGGCGGCTATCCAGAGAAACACTTAGAGGCATTGGTCGCCAACGAGGCCTGTCGCAAAGCCATCAAGGACTATGCCGAACAGGGTGGGCGCATCGTCGCCGAGTGTGGCGGCATGATGTATCTCAGCCAAGCCATCGTGACAGATGACGGCGATTATCCTATGTGTGGTGTGCTACCCTACTCCATCACGGCCCGCAAAGCCGACCGCAAACTGTCTCTGGGCTATCGCCGCTTCGTTCTCGATGGCAAGGAGTATCGAGGCCACGAGTTCCATTATACGCAATTCTTAGGCGAGGAACCCGCATCCGTTGCTCAGGTCTATAACGCCAAGGACGAACCTGTCGACACGCCCGTTTTCAAGTACAAGAATGTTTTAGCCAGTTACACGCATTTATATAATATATGAAGACTCTCCACCCCATCATGTTTGCCGGTACTGGTAGTGATGTTGGCAAAAGCATCGTTGCTGCAGCCTTCTGTCGCATCTTCAAACAGGACGGCTACAACCCTGCCCCATTCAAGGCACAGAATATGGCGCTGAACTCCTACGCCACACCCGACGGGCTGGAGATTGGTCGTGCACAGGCCGTACAAGCTGAAGCAGCTGGTATCCCCTGTCATACAGACATGAACCCTTTGCTGCTGAAGCCTAACTCCGACCATACCTCACAGGTGGTGCTGCACGGCAAACCCATCGGCAACAAGGATGCCTACGACTACTGGAGAAAAAGAAGTGAGAGGTTGGAGGTGAGAGGTGAGAGGATAGATTTCCGCGCCGAAGTCCACGCCGCTTTCGACCGCCTTGCCTCGCGCTATAATCCCATTGTGATGGAGGGGGCTGGCAGCATTGCGGAGATTAACCTGAAGGACCGCGACTTGGTGAACATGTCGATGGCACAACATGCAAAGGCGGATGTAATATTGGTGGGCGACATCGACCGTGGGGGTGTCTTCGCTTCCGTCTATGGCAGCATCATGCTACAAAGCCCAGAGGACCGCAAGCGCATTAAGGGTATCATTATCAACAAGTTCCGTGGCGACATGCGCCTGTTTGACGAGGGTCGCCGTATGCTGGAAGAAATCTGTGGCATCCCCGTTTTAGGCGTCATTCCTTATTATAAAGACATCTACATCGACGAGGAAGACAGCGTAGCGCTGGAGCAGAAGCGTAAACAGTTAGCTGAGGACAAAGTCAACGTGGCTGTCGTCCTTTTGCGCCATATCAGCAATTATACCGACTTCAACACCTTGGAGCGCGACCCACGCGTCAACCTCTTCTACACCAACAATACCAAGGACATCGAGCAGGCAGACATCATCATCCTTCCTGGCACGAAGTCAACCCTCGACGACCTGCTGGAACTGCGTCGTAATGGTTGCGCACAAGCTATCCAGCGTGCTCATCGCGATGGAAAGCTGGTCATCGGTATCTGTGGTGGTTATCAAATGTTGGGACAAACGGTCAACGACCCCGACGGCATTGAGGGTAGCATCAATAGTCTGCCAGGTCTCGGTCTGTTACCCATCAACACCACGATGACGACAGAAAAAACTACTAAGCAAGTCACTTTTGATTTCAACGGCCAAGCATGTCAGGGTTACGAGATTCATCAAGGTGTCAGCTATACTGACGAGGCTATCCTCCAGACTGACCATTGCATCGGCACCTACATTCACGGATTCCTTGACAACGCGCCCGTCATCGAGCATCTGCTGAGCAGGTTTGCCGTTCAGCGTTCCCCACAGGACACTCTAAACTATGCCACTTTCAAAGACCAGCAATACGACAAGCTTGCCGCCCATGTGCGCCAATATGTCGATATGGAACGCATCTATCAATTATTAACCAGCGATGATTAAAGGACACGGCGACGACGCATACCAATACACGCACATTGTTTCCGACTTCTCGTCGAATATCTGTGCAGGCAAAGGCCATCAGGCATTGATGGGCTATCTGGCTGCTCATCCTGAACTCGCCAGCCACTATCCAGAGCCTGAGGCGTGGTCGCTGGAGCGTTTGATTGCCGAGCAGTACGACTTAGCACCCGAACAGGTCATCGTCACCAATGGTGCTACAGATGCTATCTATCTCATCGCACAGGCTTTCCCCATGCAGGCCGACATTCCACGTCCTACGTTCAGCGAGTATGAAGATGCCTGTCAGTTGTTTCCACGAACAGACACGGAGCACCGCATGCTCTGGCTCTGCAATCCCAATAACCCCACAGGTGACGTCTATGACCAGTCTATCATTGACAAGATGATGGCGAAGTACGATCTCGTGGTAGTTGACCAGTCGTATGAATATTACACCAACCGTTTCGTCATGAATCCGCGTTGGGCAACACATACGCCTCACATCATCCAGATACATTCGTTCACTAAGACTTACGCAATTCCAGGCTTACGTTTGGGTTACATCACCGCACATGCCTCCCTGACAGCTCACCTGCGTCGTTTCCTACGTCCTTGGAGTGTATCGGCTATGGCCGTCGAGGCAGGCAAGTTCCTCCTGCGCAATGACGAGCTACGCTGTACGCCCGACCTGAACGAAGCCCAACGCCTACGTGACAGGTTACAACAGATTGACGGCATCATCACACAGGAAACACAGACCAACTTCATGCTTTGTCAGTTCGAATCAGCACATACAGCCGCAGAACTGAAAGACTACTTGGCACGTCAGCACCACCTGCTCATTCGTGATGCCTCCAACTTCAAAGGACTTACCCCACGCCACTTCCGCATCGCTGCCCAGACACCTGCAGAGAACGATGCCCTGATTGAGGCAATACAAGAATTCATGGCTAAATAAATGGATTGGTTGTTCGTCATATTGCCCTTGCTCCTCGGCTGGTTCCTCGACCTGCTCATTGGCGACCCTGCATGGTTGCCCCACCCTGTCGTTGGATTTGGCAAGATGATTTCCTTTGGTGAGCACCGTCTGAATAAAGGAACACACCGCAAACTGAAAGGTGCCCTGATGGCCATAGTCCTTATATCAATGGTCTTCGCCGTTGCCTATTTCGGACTATCCATACTCCCTCCCTTTGGGAGGGTTGGGGTGGATCTCATCCTCATCTTCTACTGTCTTGCTGGCACCACACTCATCCGTGAAGTACGACAAGTCTTCCTTGCCCTCGACCGTTCATTGGACGAAGGCCGTAAGCAGGTAGCTCGCATCGTAGGGCGCGACACCTCCGAACTCTCTGCTCAAGAAGTACGTACAGCTGCATTAGAGACACTGGCCGAGAACCTCTCTGATGGCGTCATCGCACCCCTCTTCTGGTTTGCCATCTTAGGTATTCCTGGCATGCTGGCCTATAAGATGGTTAACACCCTCGACTCGATGATTGGCTACAGGACCGACCGCTACCGTGACTTCGGCTGTTGGGCAGCTCATATCGACGACATCGCCAACTATATCCCTGCCCGCCTTACCGCCCTATTAATGATAGTAGCCGCGGGGAAGCCACGGCTCACAGGTTTTGTGTGGCGCAATGGTCGCAATCACGCCTCACCCAACAGCGGCTATCCAGAAGCAGCATTGGCAGGCATCCTCAATTGTCGTTTTGGCGGTCCCCACTATTACTTCGGTCAACTCTTCGACAAACCTTTCATTGGCACCAACGACCGCCCGCTGACCACTGACGACATGAGAACTGCCGTCCAGATTAACAGAACGGCAGAAGTATTAATGGTACTGGCTGTTTGCATGTGTCTATTAGCTATCACAGGCGTTTCATGATACGCGCAATAGCACGGTTGAGCGACTCGGTGGGTTCAATGATGTTATAATCCTGCCAGAATACGGGGTCAAGGAAGTAATCTACCTTGTCGAAGAAGGCGTCGTGCTGGTCAAACGACTCTCGACCACGGATGGGGCGACCAGTAGTGGCATCCTGCCCAGTGACAACCATCTCGCAACAAGCCGTAAAGGACGTAGCAAAGAGCCGGCGACGCCAGTCACAATTGAAGCGGAACACGGTGCGAATGTAACTGATGCGAGTCACATCGTTGTCCTGACGGAAATCCACCAACAGCGACAACTCCTTAGGACGGAAGCGCACACCCAGAGGCTTCTTAACCAGCATCATCATTGTAGCCTTATTACGGTCTTTCATGTCCAGTTCCAATTCTGCACGCGTGAAAGCCAGCGTCTCCTGATCAATATACAGCTTTCCGTAATAGAGCGCATAGGGCATGGTGCGTCGTGGACGGATACTCACCACATATTGGTGACGGTCACCAATAATGGTCGGCACCTCCATCTGCATCTGGTAGCAGTCCAATTCCTCTTCATTCAACAGGAAATCCCGCTGTTTGACAATATCCAACTGGATAGGTAGCACAGGACCACCCGTCACCTTGACACTCAGCGTATCACCCTTGCGAGGACTCAGCAAGCGACGCCCCTTACGGATAGCCACACGGTCATCGGCATTCTCCCAATAGGCATAGGACGACTTATACATATCCACAACTCCCTCAGCTATCATGATATAGTTCTGGCGCTTCTGAGCCGTTTCCCGATAGAAACAATGAAACAGTTCCGGATGCTGGCTATAGTTCTTGGGAATCTTGCTGATGGCAGCCATTACCAGTTCGCGGGCATTCGTATTCATGACCAACACCTCTTGCAATTGGATGGTTGCCGGACTCAGACTGATGCGCAGTTCCCCGTCTTGCAACTGATTCAGTCGCACACGCTGGGCACGGAATCCCACATTCGACACAGTAATTGTCTTCAACTCCGATTCCGCTTTCAACACAAAATAGCCATCACCATTCGTCACCACGGTATGGCCTCCACCCGTCACACTGGCGCCCACCAGCACCTTGCCAGTAGTACGGTCATGCACCGTACCACTCACCTGCGTAATCGTCTGTGCGCTGACGCCCATCACAGCCAGCACCGCCAATAATCCTATGAATAATAACCTCCTCATCACCGTCTCCTCCCTTGCCTCATCATTATTTGTTCTTGTGTACCTCGCAAAGATAGCACTTTTTCCAGAATAAAACAAATAATTCTGTATCATTTTTTTGAGTACCCCCCCAAAAAGGGAAATAAGCTGTACCAGCATCCTAATACAGCTATCTTAGTATCAATATACAGCTATCCTGCGTCCGTATTAGCCTAATACGGCGCTGTATTAGCTGTATTAGAGGGTCTAAAGTAGCTAATTAGAAATACTTCGTGATTTTTGAGTTGTCGAAGTTGTTCATCTCGTTCATCATGCGGACTGCAGAATCGACGATGGGGAAGGCGCAGAGGGCACCAGTGCCTTCGCCAAGGCGCAAGCCAAGATGCAGCAAGGGCTTGGCATCGACGATGTCGAGCATGCGCTTATGACCACTCTCGTCACCACAATGGGTGAAGATCATATAGTCCTGCGAGGCTGGGTATAGACGGATGGCTGCAATGGCACAGGCCGTCATGATGAAACCATCAACCAATATTATCAGATGCTGCTCAGCAGCATGCAGCATGGCACCAATGGCTGCAATCATCTCGAAGCCACCGAAATACGAGAGAGACCTCTCCAAGCTCCCCTGTTTAGGGGAAGCTTTATAGTTTGCTACCGCTTTAGATAGCACTTCGTACTTATGGCGGATGCCAGGGGTATCAAGACCAGCACCTGCGCCAATGCACTCGTTCAAAGGGATGTTGCCAAAGAGGTGCATCCAAATGCTGCTGGGTGACGTATTGGCAATACCCATCTCGCCGATAGAGAGGATGCGACAACCCTCTTTTACGCAGTCGTCGACTAACTCGGCGCCAATCTGGATGGCCTTATCAAACTCCTCCTCAGTCATTGCAGGCTCATAAAGGAAATTCTTCGTACCACAAGCAATCTTCCTATCAATAATGCCAGGAATGTCCGACAGGTCGTAGTCAACACCAACATCGACAATACGGAGCTTGAAGCCATGCTGTCGACAGAACATATTGACACCACCGCCACCACGCGTAAAGTTAATCATTTGTTGCCAAGTGACCTCACGGGGCGATACACTGACACTCTCACGCTCTATACCGTGGTCGCCACCCAAGAGCAGGTGGCAGGGATGCGCCAGTGATGGTTCCAGCGTCTGCTGAACCAAGCACACCTGCATGGCTAACTCTTCCAAACGTCCCAACGAGCCCTTGGGTTTGTTCAGGTTGTCAATCTTTGCTTGTATCGCCGCCTGCATCGAACGGTCAACGGGATCTATGTCGAATGTTTTCATTTTATCTTAACGGGTATTCCAGAAACCATGAGGATAACCTCATCGGCTTGCTGAGCAATATATTGGTTCATCCAGCCTTGCAGGTCGGTGAACTTACGCTGGAGAGCATTATCGCTGACACCACCCAAGCCAATCTCGTTGGTGACGAAGATATAAGTGGCATCATGTTGAGTGAAGGCATCAAACTCACACTTGGCCTCAGCGAGGATGGCATCGACGTTCACACTATTGGTCGTCAACCAATTGGTGAGCCACAGCGTGATGCAGTCGATGAGCACTACCCTACCCGTCAGGTCGTGACGACTAAGGTACATTTCTTCCTCGATGTTTGTCCATTCAGGACCACGACGTTCCTGATGGCGACGTACACGTTCACGGAACTCATCGTCCCAGATATGGGCAGTAGCCAGATAAACGGGATTCGTGCTCAGGCTCAGCGCCAACGCCTCAGCCTGCTCGCTCTTACCAGAGCGCTGTCCACCAGTAATAAGGATTATCTTCTTCATAGTGCACAAACGACTAAATAGACGGTGAGTTCAACAAGCAGACAGACGGCTCCACAGCAGTCGCCCGTATAGCCACGCAGACGGTTCCAGATGAGCAGGTAGAGGAAATACATCGTTAGGCAGGGCAGGAAGATAATGAGCTCCCATGCCAGACCAGTGTACCACAGATACAAGCCCATCGGCAACAAGCCCTGAATGGCAAGACTGATGCCTGCCTTCCAATCCATCTTGCGATAAACGGTCTTGTTCTTTGCCTCCTCTTCCTTACGAGCGTAGGGCATCATGAGAATGAGTTGCGCTGTCACCATCTTGGCATACGGGTCAGCCGCAAGAATGGTGAGTGCCGCCAACGTAGGAGGCAGGGAAAAGAGACATGCTGCCAACAGCAGTTCATAGAGGATAAGACCAAGGACGCCATAGGTGCCGATGTGCGAGTCCTTCATGATGGCAAGGATGCGCTCGCGGTCATGTCCGCCACCACCAAAGCCATCGAGGAAATCGGCCAGTCCGTCTTCATGCAAAGCACCTGTCACCAGCAGTCGCACTATGATAGCCAGCAGTACCGCCACGATGTATGGCAGATACATACTGCCCACATAAAGCGTAGCCGCCATCACGCCTCCCGTCAGCCAACCCGCCAACGGCCAGTGTTCGACAACCGTTTTGTAAGATGCCTGTGGAGGCTGGTGCAACCGCCAGAAAGGCAGTCGCGTAAAAAAAATAAACGCCGCCCAAATACGGTCATACCAATGTGTCTGGTCTATACTTGTCTGCATATATTTCTAATTTATTTTGCAAAGTTACAAATATTTTTGTACTTTTGCATACTGAAAGCATTTAAAAATCAATAGAAATGAAGAAAATTGCTATTGGCTATTGCCTATTGGCTATTGGCTTATGCGCTTGTACTGGCAAGAAAACCTCACAGGCAGATACCAATGACACCCTTTCAACGCAAGGCACAGAGACCGTTGAAGTGAAGTATGCCACAGGATTCAGCGTGAAGGATTCTGCTGACATCCGTTTGGTAGATGTCGGAAAGAAAGACCATTTCGCACTGGTTCGCAGCAACAATGTTGAGGTACCTACAGGTTATACGAAGGTGGTGGTTCCTATCCAGAATACCATCTGCATGACGGCCCTGCAACTGTCGAATTTTACCGTACTCGATGCTCACGACGTGGTGAAAGGAATCACAGGAACGAAGAACCTGTTTAATAAGGACATCCTGGCTCGTGTCAAGGACGGTCGCATCGTGAAGATAGGTACCGAGGGCGAGTTTGACACCGAACTTATCCTTGCCGCCAATCCTGATGTTATCTTTATCTCACCCTTCAAGCGCGGTGGTTACGAAGCAATTAAGGAGACAGGTATAACACTGGTACCTCATCTAGGCTATAAGGAGCTCGACCCGTTAGGCCAAGCCGAATGGATTAAGCTCGTGGGTATGTTCATCGGCAAGGAGCGTAAGGCTAATGAACTTTTCGATGGAATAGAAAAGCGCTATAACGAATTAAAGTCGAAAGTTGAAAGTTTAGCGTTGAAAGATAAGCCGACAGTGACCAGTGGTGAGATGCACTATGGTACGTGGCGTGCTGTGGGTGGCAAGAACTACCTGGCACAGATTTTCCGCGATGCGGGTGCTGACTACGTAGTGAATGACGACGAGGAAGCTGGTGAGAACCTGGAATTTGAGAAGATGTACGCCCTCTCTGCCAATGCTGACTACTGGCGCATCTTAAACAGTTTCCCTGGCGAGTTCACGTATGATGCGCTGAAGGCCAGCGAACCCCGCAATGCACTATTCAAAGCTTTTAAGGAGAAAAAGGTCATCTACTGCAATATGAAACTGCAGCCTTACTACGAGATTACTCCCGTAGAACCTGACGTGCTACTGAAAGACCTCGTTGCCATCTTCCATCCAGAGCTGGTAGAGAGCGACTACGACCCCAAATACTATCGTCTGCTGAAATAAATGAAGGCTCCAAAGTTTGTCATACTCCTCATAGCTATCGCCTTACTGCTGATTGTCAACTTGCTCATCGGTACGGTAAAGATTCCCATTGCCGATGTCTGTCGCATTCTCGGCGGTGGTGGCGACAACGAGATATGGACGAACATCATCTTCAGCAGTCGACTGCCACAAGCACTGACAGCCATTGTCGCTGGTGCTGGACTAGCAGTCAGCGGACTACAGATGCAAACCGTTTTCCGCAATCCGCTGGCAGGGCCGTCGGTATTGGGTATCAGCAATGGTTCAGCACTGGGCGTAGCCTTTGTGGTGCTGTTGTCCGGGCGTATCGGTGGTGTAGCATTGAGTCGTCTGGGTTACCTCGGTGATGCCGCAATGAGCGTTGCTGCCATCATCGGTGCCTTAGCTGTGCTGCTGCTTATCATGTGGGTAGCCCAGAAGGTGAAGGGCAACGTTACCTTATTAATAATAGGTGTGATGATTGGTTATCTGGCCAACGCTATCATTGGCGTGCTGAAGTTCCTGTCACCAGAAGACGACGTCAAGGCCTTTGTGGTGTGGGGACTGGGCTCGTTCAGTAGAGTCTCTGGTGACGAGATGGTACTGTTCATCGTACTGATGTGCATCCTATTGCCATTAGCTTTCCTGCTGGTAAAACCCCTGAACCTCATGCTCTTAGGCGACAACTATGCCGCCAACTTAGGGCTGAACATCAAACGAGCACGCATGCTGATTATCATCTCCAGCGGTGTACTCGTAGCCATTGTCACAGCCTACTGCGGCCCCATCATGTTTATTGGCCTGGCAGTACCCCATCTGGCTCGCGCCATCTTCCGCACCAGCGACCACCGCCTGCTGATGCCAGCCACTGCACTTTGTGGAGCAGCGCTGGCTCTGCTGTGCAACCTCATTGCCCGCATGCCAGGCTTCGAGGGAGCTTTACCTGTCAACAGCGTTACCGCCCTTGTTGGTGCCCCTGTCATTGCGATGGTTATCTTCCGTCGCAGAAAACACGATTTTGCTGAATAGTATGATGACACGCTTGCTGTTTTCTCTCCTAATAGTAGTACTGTTGCTAACTGGATGTCGGCAACAGTCGCCGATGCCACAGGAGAATAGCATCTATTATTGGCGGACGGAGTGGCGACTGGATAGCGTGGAGCATGACTTCCTAAAGCAGTACGATATTCATAAGGTATATTGTCGCTACTTCGACGTGGTGATGCGTGACAATGAACCCATGCCCAACGCCACCATCAGTTTTACAGAGCCCATTGACCCGTCGCTCAGCATTGTGCCAACAGTGTATATTACTGAAGACTGCATGCACAGCGAGCACAAAGGCTTGGCAGAGAGAATCGTGGAACGCATCGTGCAGATGAACGAGACCAACGACGTGAAGAATGTCAAAGAGATACAGATAGATTGCGACTATACTGGACGAAGTCTGAAGACGTACTACGCGTTCTTAGAGGAAGTACGCACGACAGTCCGTCAACACAATATACGCCTGTCAACCACCATCCGTCTGCACCAACTGTCGATGGAGGCACCTCCTGCCGACTATGGTGTGCTGATGCTCTACAATACCGGCAACCCTGAGAAGTATGCCGAGCGGAACCCTATCCTCGACATCCGCGATGTGATGCTATACATCAGCAAACTGGACGACTATGCATTACCGCTGGCTGCTGCCTATCCAGTATATCTATGGCAACGCACCATCTATGGCGTTCACGTGGACCACTGGGTTGAGGCCGACGAAATATTAAAGGTAAAGGACGTTGTTGAAGAAAAACGTCCCGAACTGCGTCGCACTATTCTGACCTATCATTTAGACAAAGAAAATATAAAACGATATACATCAGAAACATATGAAACGATTTATCATCATTAGTCTGCTTACTGCATTGGTTGGCCATGCTTTCCCCTGTGCATATCCAGGCACAGATAACTACTACCTGTTCTGCGTTTGTGATAAACAGGAATTTAGCGACCGCGTCAACAGCACCACCCAGGACAACTGGAAAGCCTACTTAGGTTCAGACAAGGAGTACTACTGGTTTGATGCTGACGAAGTTATCCGTTTTGCACGAGCCAAGGGTGACGCACTGATGGTCAGTTACGTCATGAACCTGCAGAAATACCTGCAGTGTTCCGACGAGGTACGGAGAGAACAGTGGGACTACCCTACCAAGGAACAGTTACAACAGCGCCGTCAGACATTGCAGAGTGTGCGTACCTATGCCTCTAGCAAACTGAAGACCCGTCTGCGCAGTCAGCATGCCTTGCTCTACATGCGCTGTAACATGCTGTTAGGCAACCACAGTGCTAACGTCACCTTCTGGGAGAATACCGCCAGCCAGTATATTGAGACGGTATATAAGGAGATGATGCAAAACATCTATGCAGGTGCCCTGCTGAAGACCGGACGTGGTACCGAGGCCGCACGACTCTTTGCCGAACAGGGTGACTGGAACAGTTTGATGACGCAATACTACCAACAACGCTCCTTTGTTGCTATACGCCAGGAGTACCTGCGCGATGCCAATTCACCCGTGCTTCCTTTCCTGTTGGAGGACTTCGTCAACAACAGTCAGGAGGCTTACGATGCTGAACATCATGAAGGACTGCCCGGCAAAATGTTCGTTCGCGACATTAAGCGTAGCGAGGCTCAAGAAATGATACGCTTTGCCAGCAATGTGGTGAAAGAAGGCAAAACAGAGGTGCCTGCTCTGTGGAAGTCGGCACAAGCGTGGCTGGAGTATTTCTTCGGTGACCGCAAACAGGCACTGGCAGATGCCAAAGCTGGCACCACACTGGAGGGTACGGAACGCATGAAGGACGTGGCACGCATCATTTATATGTATGTCAAGGCTGATGTTGAACCTATCAACAGCAACTTCGACAACTGGCTGGCAGGCGAACTCAACTGGCTGAATCAGCACTTAGCCAATTACTATTACAACAGAAGCCGTGCACGTCTCCTCAACTGTGTGGTGGGCGAGAAATATGCCAAGGCCAACCAACCCTATATGTCGGCAGCGCTCTACGCCATGAACAATTCTGAATGCGCCTTTACGTTGGTAGATACCATGAAAGTGGAAGACCTGCCACAGTATCTAAGGTATATCGAGACCCCTGCCCAAACTCCGCTGGAGAAAGTGGTAAAAGCTAAGCTAAAGATAGAGGAAGAACGTTTGAACGACCTCATAGGAACCAAGTATCTGCGTGTACGCTGTTGGGAGGATGCTATATTTTGGCTTAACAAAGTGCCACTGTCGTACTATAACCAGAAGGGCTATGCCGTCTATGCAGCTAATCGCCGTTATACCGTGGAGCCGTGGATGAAGCGCCAGTGGTTGAAATCCAACTTGGAATGGGATCATGACGAGATACACCTAAAGAGTAATCCCAAACTGGACTTTGTAATGGAGATGTACCGCATGGAAGGAGAACTTGACCTACTCAGCGGTAAGGAATATTATCAGCGTTGCTATGACTTGGCTGTACGCTACGCTCAGGCACACTTCACGGGCGACTGTTGGTTCCTGACACACGATGGCAAGAGTGTTTACGATGTGCAGAAGCCTAACGAAACCGACCTTGCTGCCAAGGCACTAGCCTATCTGCAAAAGGCTACTCAGACCAAGGATATGAAATTAAAGGAGAAGGCGCTATTTGCGATGACATACTGCATCTTCTACCCCAAAACGTGGTACACAATGGAGTGGAACGACGGCAAGCGTGACTACGAACAGATGGAACATCAAGACTCACCGCAGTATGCTGCCTTAACCAATCTGCTGCGCTTTGAGCGTGCCAACGCCAACAACGTCAGCAACTATGTGACGCTCTGTGATGAGTACCAGACGTTTGCAAAGAGTCACTAAACTACAACAAGTCTTTTATCTCCAACAAGCGATCTACAACAAATGTGGGTCGCTTGTTTGCTTCTTCTGCATTGACATTCCAACGATTAAAGAGCAGGGCATCGATACCAGCATTGAGGGCACCCTGAATATCAGTCTGTAGATTGTCTCCAATCATCAACGTGGTTTCCCGTTCGGCACCAGACACTTTCAAGGCATAATCGAAATACAAAGGCGAGGGTTTGTTGACACCCGCATCCTCACTTAGGATAATGGTATCAAAATAGTCCCTCAAACCACATGCCGCCAGTTTCTTGTACTGCACCTCATGGAAACCATTGCTACACATGTGCATGCGATAACCGTTCTGTTTCAGATAGTCCATCAGTTCATGGGCACCCTCCACCACCCCAGGCTTACAGGAGCAGAAGTCTAGAAACTTGTCGCTCATCTCCAGACAAAGCTGTTCGGTAACAGGCAAACCCTCGCCTACACTAAGTGGACGACGGAAACGCTCCACAATGAGGAATGGACGGGTAATCTCGCCTTTCGAATAGCGTCCCCAAAGGTCGATATTCGCTGCCCAATAAGCATCGTAGAACACCTTCGGGTTAGAGAAGTAACGCTCCAAATGGAACGCATCAAAGGTTTCCTTGAGTGCAATGACTGCATTGCCATAAGTATCGTACAACGTGTCGTCGAAGTCGACAAAAAGGTCTTTATATTTCTTTTCCATAGATCTTTCCTTCATTATCAATGAGCAATATGGTCAGTTCGCCGTTGGGCAGTAATGGAGCGCAGTGTTCATAGCAATGCTGAATGACCGTCTGGGCGAACGGAATTCGCCCACACTCTGGAATGAGTTCCCAAAGTTCCCTGGCCAATGTCATGTTGCTGATATCAATATTAATATCAATCTCCTGCAGCATCTGCTGAATAAAAGTCTTGTCCATCACGGTCTTCCGACTGTGCGTATCAAGATTGCCTGCCGCCAGTTTCACGGCTTTACCCAGCATCACACCCAAGGTGACGCTCTTTATTCCTATTTCGTTGGCAATCTTCAGCGTCTCACCAATATAATTGCCGTATTCCACAAAAGCCTGCTGGGGTAAATCTGGATAAAGAGCCTTGACAAAGCGTTCACTCTTACCACCACTATTGATGACTACCCTATTCGTACCGCTGGCCAATGCCACCTCCATACATTTACGGATAGAGTCGATAAACGCTTCCTCACTAAAAGGCTTCACAATACCTGAAACACCGATAATAGAGATACCGCCCTCAATACCCAAACGGGGATTGAATGTTCTCTTTGCGATTTCTTCACCATTAGGAATGGAAATGGTTATACGAACATTCTCCTTAATATTATTTCGCATCATTTCGCGTGGCCCTTTGTTGATGGCTGGCTCACCTGGAGGATAGTCAAAGCCTGGCAGCGTAAAACGCCCCACTCCTTCACCTCCAACAATCTCAAAACACTCGTTGACTTCTACACTTGCCCTTACCTCAATACCATTGGTCACATCGGGGTCATCACCTGCCTCTTTGATACAATAAGCATAACCGTCGCCATAGCCCACAGGCACGCTGATGGTCTCGCCATCAGGCAACAGTACAGGAACCTCAGCAGGCATCTCGCCATACAACAACCGCTTCGTAGCAGCAATGGCGGCAGCAGTAGCGCATGTTCCCGTTGTCAGTCCGCTATGCAGTGGATAGAATTCCGGCAACAGCTTTTCTACCATTCTTCTTAATCCATAAGGGCCGTTGACACAGTTGTCGAAATGAAACTCTGGACGTCTCATGGCAATAATCTGCATACCTTTAGCTTTCGCTTCGGCAACCTTCTCACTGAAGCCACCACTCCCGCCACTTTCCTTCAATAAAATGGCATCAGCATCGGGCATAATGCTATCCTCAAAGAAACACAGTTGGTCATCCGTTGCCCCTTGTTGATGTGCCAACCGGATACTACTCTCACGATTCAGTATGCGATAGACAACCTTGACACCTTTGGTCTCCAAGTATTTCAGCTTGCTAATGCTCTGCACCCCCGTAGTGGCCAGCAAAGTAAAAGCATCACGGGGACAAGTTCTTTGACAATGGTCATCAACCCAATCAAAAACCTGTCCCCATGATTCTATCCACGTAATATCAGGGTCACGTGGAGGATAGATGCGCTCATAGCGAATAACTGGTATTTTCAAAGAGAATGCTACAGACAGAATAGTCTCATGCAGCATCGACGCAAAGGGATGGGCAGCATCAACTATCAAACGGATGTCATGCTCACGACAGAACAGACACATCGCCTCACCATCCAGCGCACCATCAATGCGCTGACCATGATGCAACGTGATGTCCTGCTCGCCCGTCTTGGTACTATAATAATAGGTGGAGCTACCCTCTTCCAGTACCTCTGCGGCCTTACGTCCCTCTGTTGTACCTCCGAATACCAGTATCACTTCTTACAGCAGTGCCTGGATCTTCTCCTCAATCTTAGCCTTGGGCTGTGCGCCAATCAGCTTGTCAACAACCTGGCCACCCTTGAAGAATAGGATAGTAGGAATGTTACGGATGCCAAACTCAGCAGCCAGATCCTCGCATTCCTCAACGTCGCACTTAGCAACTGTTACCTTACCGTCGTAGGCTGTAGCCAATTCAGCAATAACGGGAGCTATCATACGGCAGGGGCCGCACCATGTTGCCCAAAAATCCACTACTAATGGCTGTGCGCCATTCTTCAGGCTCTCGAAATTCTCACTTGTTACTGTTACTTCCATAATTTCAATTTACAATTTGACAAATTACTATATATTTCTCAATTTAACTACTGCAAATGGTGTGCCATTAATTGATTTTGTAGTCCAATGCTGGCGATTGTTCAATATACTGTATCAGTTCGCTCTTCACATCAACCATCTTGCTGGTGCTCTTGAGCAGTACATGGTTCTTGCCTGTCAGGTCGTGCAACTGGAAAAAGAGCTTTGTCTTACCAGGATGCGCTTCAATCAATTCACCCAACTCCGCCACTATCTGATCGTCCAACAGGTCGGACGTCAGTGAAATGGTGATGCGGTCAATGGCCCGTTCCTTGATGGTCTGCAAGAACTCGACACCCGTAATACCGAGGTCTTTCGGTCCGTCTGGATTATACGAGAAACGCGGTTTCACCTTGCCAGTGACATAGACCGACGCACCAACGGTGAAGAATCCCGACTTGTCGCCCCACGCCTCACCAAACAATGCCAACTCGCCAGAGCCGACAAAGTCTTCGAGGGTCACTATACCGAAAGGCTTGCCAGTTTTGGTAAAGCCTGTACGCACTGACGTAACAATACCACCGATAGTGACATCCTCACGGCCTGCCAAATTACCGACATCTGCCAATTCGTCACAACGCGTATTGCACAGATTGTCAAGCACAATCTTATATTCATCCAGCGGATGTGCAGAAAGGTAGATACCCACCAGTTCACGTTCCTTGTTCAGACGTTCAATGTCGCTCCAGCGTTCCTCACTCTTCGGCAACGTAGGTGTCTGTATCTCCAACTCATCGAAGGCACCGAACAGCGAGTTTTGTGCCTGCTGTTTCTCCATCTGATAGAGTTGTCCGTAACGCATGACGATTTCAATAAAGCTCTCACCTTTGTTATTCGTAGCAAAGAAATCCTCACGACGATAGCCAAAGCTGTCGAAACCACCACTCAGCGCCAAGGCTTCAAAGGCCTTGCGGTTAATCTGACCAAAATTGATGCGCTGCACAAAGTCGAAGATATCCTTATAGGGGCCGCTCTTCTCACGCTCATCGATGATTGCCTGTGCCACACCGTCACCCATACCCTTGATAGCAGCCAGTCCGAAGCGTATCTCACCTTTCTTATTTACACCGAACTTCTGGTATGACTCGTTGACATCGGGGCCGAGTGTGGCAATACCCATCGCCTTACACTCATCCATCAGTTTCGTGATTTCCGTTATTTGGTCACGGCGACGACTCATGATAGCAGCCATAAATTCGGCTGGATAGTTGGCTTTGAGGTAAGCCGTCTGGTAAGCCACCCACGAATAGCAGGCAGCATGCGACTTGTTGAAGGCATACGAGGCAAAAGCTTCCCAGTCACTCCATATCTTATCAAGAGTCTTCGGGTCGTGACCGTTCTTCTTACCACCCTCAATGAACTTCGGTTTCATGGCATCGACAATGTCCTTTTTCTTTTTACCCATCGCCTTACGCAGAGCATCGCTCTCACCACGGGTAAAGTCGGCCAACAGACGACTGAGCAACATCACCTGCTCCTGATAGACGGTGATGCCATAGGTATCCTTCAGGTATTTCTCCATCACAGGGATATCGTAGGTGATAGGTTCCTCGCCATGCTTACGACGGATGAACTGCGGAATATAGCCCATAGGTCCCGGACGATAGAGGGCATTCATTGCAATAAGGTCCTCGAAGACAGTGGGTTTCAGTTCACGCAGATATTTCTGCATACCAGCCGACTCAAACTGGAACGTACCGATGGTGCGCCCCTGCTGATAGAGTTCGAAGGTCTTGGGGTCGTCGATGGGAATGTTGTCCAAGTCAACGTCAATGCCTCGTGTCTGCTTGATAACAGCACAGGCCTCCTTCATCTCGGAAAGTGTCTTCAGTCCCAGGAAGTCCATCTTAATCAAACCTGTCGACTCAATAACGTGACCATCATACTGCGTGCAGTTGGTCTTGACATCCTTGAAGTCAGGGTCATCGGCTGTCGAGACTGGCACCCAGTCGCTAATCGGGTCACGACAGATAATGAAGCCACAGGCATGGATACCCGTACCACGCACCGTACCCTCCAACATCTTTGCATATTTGATGGTATTACGCAGATGAGTGTCGGCAGAGGCTTCTGCCTCCTGTAATTCAGGAACAGCCTTGATTGCATTGGGCAGATTCATCTTCGGTGTCTTACCATCGACATCGGGCAGACGGTCGGGAATAGCCTTACACAGGGCATTTGACACAGCAATAGGCACTTTCTCCACACGGGCCACGTCTTTGATAGAGTTCTTCGTGGCCATCGTAGCATACGTAATGATATGTGCACAGTTCTCATGACCGTACTTATCCTCTACCCACTTCAGCACCTTGCCACGTCCGTCATCGTCGAAGTCGGTATCGATATCAGGCAGTGAGATACGGTCTGGATTCAGGAAACGCTCAAACAGCAGGTCGTACTTCAGCGGGTCTATCTTCGTGATACCCAGACAGTAAGCCACCACGGAGCCTGCCGCAGAGCCACGACCAGGGCCAACCATCACGCCCAGCTCATCGCGGGCTGAATTGATGAAGTCCTGCACAATGAGGAAGTAACCTGGGAAACCCATCGTTTTCATGATGTGTAACTCAAAGCGCACACGGTCGTCGACCTCCTTGGGCAGTGGTGTACCATAACGCTTGGCTGCACCCTCGTATGCGAGTTTTGCCAAGTAATCGGCCTCGAACTTGATGCGATACAGCTTGTCATAGCCACCGAGTTTCTTGATTTTCTTCTCACCATCCTCTTGTGGCAATGGATTCTCACCATTCTCATCAGAGGTAAACTCCTTGAACAGGTCTTCCTCCGTGAACTTCTTGCGCCACTCATCCTCGGTACCAAACGACTCCGGTATGGGGAAGAATGGCATGATGGGGTCGTGGTCCAGACTATATATCTCCACCTTATCTAATATCTCCAGCGTATTCGACAAGGCCTCAGGTACATCCTGGAAGATATCGTTCATCTCCTCGCGGGTCTTAAACCACTCCTGCTTGGAGTAGAGCATACGCGTAGGGTCATCGAGTTCCTTACCCGTTGACAGACACAATAGGTGGTCGTGGGCCTCCGCATTCTCCTGATCTACGAAATGGGCATCGTTGGTACACACCAGTTTGATATCATACTCATGCGCCAACTCTATCAACACCTTATTCGCTTTCTGCTGCAAGGGAAACGTCTCACGATTAGCACGGATGGTAGGGTCTTTCACCTCGTGGCGCTGTAGTTCCAGATAGTAGTCGTCACCAAACAGATTGTGATACCACTCAATGGCCTCGCGGGCTCCGGCAATGTCGTCCTTCAGTATCTTGGCAGGTACCTCGCCTGCAATACAGGCCGAACAAACAATGAGCCCCTCGTGGTATTTCTCTAAATCAGCACGGTCGGTACGGGGACGCATATAATAGCCGTCCACCCACGAATTACTAACCAGCTTGATGAGATTCTTATAACCCTTATAATTCTTAGCCAACACAATGAGGTGGTAGCCGCCCTGGTCCTCACGACCGTTCTTCTGCTCCTTTGAGCCATTTCGGGCAACATACATCTCACAACCGAAGATGGGGATGAAGGGATCCAGTCCCTCCTTCTTACGACCCTTATTAATGTCGCCCACATAGTCGTGAAACTCCTTGATGCCAAACATATCACCGTGGTCGGTAATAGCCATGCCCCTCATACCGTTGGCTACAGCCTTATCTACCAGACGCTTGATACTCGATTGTCCATCAAGGATAGAGTAATAAGTATGTACGTGTAAGTGTATAAAATCTTCCATATTATGGGCAAAGTTACGTCGAAAAGGTGAGAATACCAAAAAAATTCATAATTATTAAAGGATTTCTTTGTTAGAATGTTTTGCAATTCATAATAATTTGTTACCTTTGCACATGAAAGTATACTATTAACTGTCTCATGGGAGAAAGAATTAAGAAACTTAAAAAGATTAGAATACATCGTGAAGGCACCAACGAGCTCACGCTCAGCATGCTGGCAATAGCCCTTATTGGTACGGGCTTGTGGTACGCCCTCGATACTACCATTCCTTTCTGGATATTCGTGGCTATCTTTGGTGCTGCATGGCTCATGGCTCTTAATTTCTATCGATGTCCTATCCGCTATTACAATGGTGATACCGACAAATTGGTAGTAGCCCCTGCCGACGGAAAGATTGTCGTCGTAGAGGAAGCCGAAGAGAACACCTACTTCCACGACAAGCGCCTCATGATTAGTATCTTCATGAGTCCGCTGAACGTACACGCCAACTGGTTCCCCGTTGACGGAAAGGTAAAGTTTGTCAAGCACTTCAACGGTAACTATCACAAAGCTTGGCTACCTAAGGCCAGCGAAGAGAACGAGCATGCGGATATCATGATTACGACACCTGACGGTGAGGATATCCTGTGTCGCCAGATTGCAGGTGCTATGGCTCGTCGCATTGTGACCTATGCCAAGGAAGGTGAGGAGTGCTATATTGATGAGCATTTAGGTTTCATCAAGTTAGGTTCGCGTGTGGACGTCTATCTGCCACTGACTGCCCGTGCTTGTGTAACGATGAACCAGCCTACTACTGGCGACCAGACTGTAATAGCAAAATTGGCGTAATGCATAATTCATAATTATGAAGTTACTCAACATCCCCAATACTATCACTTGCCTGAATCTTATTTCAGGTTGTATAGCCACCTATTGGGCATTCCAAGGCGACTATCGCATGGCACTGCTATTCATTGTCATTGGTGCCGTCTTCGATTTCTTCGATGGTATGGTAGCGCGCCTGCTGCACGTCTCCTCCCCTATTGGCAAGGAGCTCGACTCACTGGCAGATGACATTACTTTCGGTTTTGCACCCTCTGCCATTATCTTCAGCTACCTCTCACATCTCACCTCTTACATTTCACCTCTCATCCCATACTTGGCATTCATCATGGCCGCCTTTTCAGCGCTACGTCTGGCGAAGTTCAACCTTGATGAGCGACAGGCTTTGGGATTCATTGGACTGCCCACCCCTGCCAATGCCCTCTTCTGGGGAGCTCTTATTGGTGGTTTGCAGGGTTACGACATCCATTTCGAGGGTATCGAGTGGTGTATCATTGCAGGCGTTTTCATCAGCAGCTACCTGCTGATTAGCGAAATACCGATGTTTGCCCTGAAATTTAAGACATGGGGATGGAAGGGCAACGAAATCAAATACATCTTCTTGCTGACGTGCATACCGATGCTCTTCATGGGTATCTTCGGACTGGCTGCCATCATCGCATGGTATGTCATCCTGTCGGCAATAAATAGCTATATGTTAAACTAATCTTCACCACTATGTTAAAAGGCCTATTAGGATTCTTTGCCTTTATTTTCTTCCTGATTGTTCTCATCCTGTTATTGGTGGGGAGCTACCTCTATCGTACCTACAAGAAGATACGCGTTGCTGCCCAGCGTGCAGCTGAACGTCAGGCACATCAGCACCGCGAGGAAACGGGGCGTCAACGCCAGCAGTACAGCCAGCGCCAACAGTATGGCCCAACCAATCAAGCTAGTGATACGGAAGACACCAGTTCTTATGAGCAGCCCCGCACAACGCAGACAGCCACTGGTGAGACCATCATAGATAATCGCCATCAAGAGCGCGAGAACAAGAAGATCTTCGACGACTCCGATGGCGAATATGTAGACTTCGTAGAGGAAACTTGAATCTTGAAACCTTAGTTATGCACTAAGGTTCCAATCTCCTCACCGTCCATAACCTTCTTCAGGTTACCTACTACGTCCATATTGAAGACGTAGATGGGCAGGTTATTGTCCTGGCACATGCAGATAGCCGTAAGGTCCATCACCTTCAAGCCTCGCGCGAGTACCTCTTTATAAGTAATAGCGTCGAACTTCGTGGCTGTGGGATCCTTCTCTGGGTCTGCCGTATAGATGCCGTCCACACGGGTACCCTTCAACATCACGTCGGCCTCAATCTCGATGCCACGCAGACTGGAACCTGTATCCGTAGTAAAATAAGGAGAACCCGTACCTGCCGAGAAGATGCAGACGTAGCCAGCCTCCATCGCCTCGATAGCCTTCCACTTGGTATAAAACTCGCCGATGGGCTCCATGCGGATGGCCGTCAGCACCTTGTTCTTCACACCGATAGCGCCCAACGCACTGCTCAGTGCCAGCGAGTTGATAACGGTGGCACACATGCCCATCTGGTCACCTTTCACGCGGTCGAAACCTTTCTGCGAACCACTTAGTCCGCGGAAGATGTTACCACCACCAATGACGATGCCTATCTGCACGCCCATCTCACTCACTTCCTTAATCTGCTGAGCATAGTCGCTCAGACGTTCAGGGTCGATGCCGTAGCCCTGCTTACCCATCAGGCTCTCGCCCGACAACTTCAATAGAATCCTTTTAAATCTTGCCATAGTCGTTATATGATAAATTGCACTTCCTTAAATGCATAGCGTCGCTGCTGACCGTCTTCGTCGTTGAGCAACAGATGACCATCGTCCTCTACGCCACCTATCTCGGCCATGAAAGCACCGTCCTTGTCGGCATAGGGATGGAAGCCTTTCCTGCGGTACAACTGTAACAGGTACTGTTCGTGCACATCTTGTCCCAGCAGCTTGTCAAACGCTTGAAGGATGCTGTGTAGCAGCTGCACACGGTCTGTCTCCTGACCTGTTATCTGCCAGAGCGACACAGGATTTGGCGCATCACTATGGAATGCTCGCTGGTTCACATTCAGCCCTACCCCCATGATGCAGTCCTTGATAAGATTGCCCTGCAGGCGGTTCTCTATTAGAATGCCCGCCAGCTTGCCATTGCGCCAATAGATATCATTGGGCCACTTGATGCTAAGGTCACCAACCAGTTGTCCTAATGCTTCGACGAGGGCCAGCGAGATAGCCATAGACAGTTGAAACTGCTTGTTGGCAGGCAAATACTCTGGGGATATCAGCAACGAGAACAGTAAGTTTTTGCCTCGCTCCGACTCCCATCGGTTCGTGCCACAGCCGCGTCCCGCCGTCTGATACTCTGTCCAGACAACCTGGCCTTCGTCCACTCGTCCATTCGTCAGACTCTCGCTCGTTCGTCTGTCCTTCAGCCACTGGTTAGTGCTGTCTGTCTCGTCAATATGGATAATTTCCCAGTTCACATTGCAAAGATACAAAAATATTTTGTAATTTTGCAACATGGAACAAAAAAATAAAGACGAGCAGTATATGCGCAAGGCATTAGCCGAGGCGCAAGCAGCCTTCGATGAGGGCGAAATTCCCATCGGAGCGATTGTTGTATGTCAGGACCGCATCATTGCACGTGCCCACAACCTCACGGAGACATTACACGATGTGACAGCCCATGCCGAGATGCAGGCCATCACCGCTGCCGCCAACGAACTGGGCGGCAAGTACCTCACCGACTGCACACTCTACGTCACCGTAGAGCCTTGTACGATGTGTGCCGGAGCCTTGGGCTGGAGCCAGATACCCCGCATTGTCTATGGCTGTCGCGACGAGAAGCGTGGCTATACCGACTACGCACCTCATGCTCTCCATCCCAAGTGCCAGGTCACTGGCGGTATTCTCGAAGACGAGTGTCGCCAACTCATGCAAGATTTCTTCAAGACTAGAAGATAATATTGCTATTCAGAAAATTTACATAAAAACTGGGTTCACATTCACACGTAACACACTATAATACAATATGTTGAGCGTGAACCCTATTTATACAGCTAATACAGACACTAGATAGGCTAATACAGACACAGGATAGCCTAATACGGACACAGGTTAGGCTAATACGGAGACCATAATAGCTATATTCAGAGCCACAAAACAGGGTTCACACTTAACGCACAATGAATCAAAATGTTACGCGTGAATGTGAACCCTATTTTCTAATAAAAATTTTTCTAATACTTCTCAAATAATAAGAAAAGGAAACGGGAGGCAACGCCTTGTGGTGTGCCTCCCGAATAGGTTTATATTAGTAACTACTAATTAGCGATACAGTTGCATCTTTACAGGTGACAAAGCATGCTTCATCTTTACTGTAAGAGACTGCTTCTTACCCTGGTGCTTTGACTTCTTGGCAAATGGAGCTAAATGGAAGCGACGAGCAGATGCATTATCACCGACAACAAAAGTCTCGAGAATACCGCCGTACCAGCCAGCATCGCATCCATAGATACCATTAAAGTTGAATGTCTTTGTGTCAGGATCATAGAAAGAAGCCACAGGAACACCAAGCAAATCAAGAGTATAGAATACTACAGGACCATCATTATAGGTCTCACCTTCGTACTCATAGATATCCTCATCGCCAGTTTCAGCGCCCTGAACTTGAATGGCATTTGACTCTGTATCCCACCAGAACACCAGACCATAGTTGGGATTCGTTGTGCTACCCCAAGGCTTAATGGTATAAAGACCCTCAGTAGTGGTACTCTTGTAGACTGAACCATTCACAGAACCCTCATAGAAGCTCATGTTCATAGACAGTACAGGAACTTCCTCAACGCCATAGTTATATACACCGTCATAGAGTTTCGTCCACTGTTCCTTACTTGATGTGAAGAAGAAAGTTGAGTAATCATTATCCACAGTCTCGCCATTCTCGTCGAATGCCACCATAATGACATAATAGTAACCAGTACCATTTACACCAGGCAACTGGACTGCACCACTTTGTTCAACGGTAACACCTTCGAGAGTACCTGCCAGCAGGCCTTCCAGCACATCATCATAAGTTTCATCAGTAGCAACAGCAAGCTTGGCATATGCAACATCTGCACCCAGCGTTACCGTACCATAAGCAAAGTCTGCTAAGCCGAACATATCGGTCTGACGGCCCTGATATTTGAAGGCAAGGCTGTAGTCTTTTACGACATAACCTGGGAAGGTAATCATAATACCTCCGTCAGCAGCAATATCAGCGTCAGCATAATTCCAACCACCGAGGCCGTCCATGTAATAATATGGTGCCAACTGAACCTGGCCTGGGATATTTACACCACAGCTCTGGGTTTCCTGGTAAGCAACGACCTTATTGTAAGCCCAAGTATCAGGAGTATCATGATTCTTGAAGCCAGAAGCCGGATGGTAAATATAAATCTCAGCACCATATGTAGAATGGAAATAGCCTGAATGGATGACGTCATAACCAACAAGTCCATCAAAGTCTACCACCTGATCTGCATATGTCTCACCCTTATTGATGATGGTAATGTCAATATCCTCTGTAGGAGGACATGCAGGATCAGCGGGAATGTCACCAGCATTGATAGCTGCCAAATATGGGCCCTTAATGCGATACATATTGGGAACACCCGTACACTGCAGGATTTCTACATCGTAAGGCTGTGAGAAGAAGAATGCGTCATAATACTTACCGGTGCCCAGACTAACCCATTCATAGTCGCACTTCACATTAACAACAATGCTATCAGCACCATAAGCTGATGTAGCACTTGTTACCTTAATGGTCAGTTTTGCGGTCTCTCCTGTATTAAGAGTGAAAGGAATATCTACTGATTTCTCTTTCTCGCCGGCAGCAAAGTTGACAGAAGCAGGTACCTGGAAAGCAGCATTATCACCCTGCAAGGTTACTGTTCCTGCATCAGAATACTCTGTACGACCCAAGCCAATGGTAAGTACCTGTTCCTGACCTGGAGTATACACGAATGAGCTTTGGGCAGATGTCAAGAATGCTCCTGCCGACTTCTCACCAACAGCATAAGAGTAGTCATCGTCGCTGGTACATGATGCCAGCACCAAAGTAGCGGCTACCGCTGTAAAAAATATGCTCTTAAAACTTTTCATCGTTGTATCTTCTTGAGGTTATCAATTAGAAATTGTCTGTTACACCGTCACGCAGGTCGGGATTTTCACCCATGCTTGGTGTAGAACGGGTAGGATTCTGTTCCTTCTCGCTGATAGCATCATTACCGTTAATCTCATCCAATGGAATAACATTCAGCATGATGTCATCCTCAGCAGGAATATTAAACTGCCATGCTGCGGGGAAATTGCTCTCCTCGTCTTCGAGAGACAAGAAGCGAACTACAGGCTTCTTCATACGCATCACATCACTCATAGCAAAGCCCTCACCCCACAACTCGATACGACGCTGACGCCAAATCTCGTCAAGCAGATTACTAACAGGAGCTGTGGCAACTGAGTAAGAAGGATCACGATAAACCGTTACAAATGACTCCAATGTTGTAGCAGCATCAGCGTTCTTACCCTGCTGAGCCTGAGCCTCAGCCTTGATAAGATACATTTCCTCAACACGCATGAAGGGGAAGTCTGCACAAGTATGGGTAGTACCCAACTCACCATTGTAGCAGCCGAACTTCACATTAGTATAAGGAATATACTCTATCAGGTTACCACAAGCCTGACCAACTGCTGCACTCTCGCCACTGTTACTCCACTGAAGGCCCTTAAGCAGAGGTGAATACAGCTGATCGTCAACCCACCAGCCCTTGCGGACATCAGTCTCAGGAATAGACTTCCACAGACGAGAGTTAATAGCACGATAGCTACCAGTCTCAGTGGTATAGCTATACGAAGCCAATGATGAAATCTGCGACACCCATGTCTCATACTCACCATCAGTAGGAATGTTGGTAATAGAGAATGACATACCCCACATCCAGTTGTTCTCATTAATGCTGTAGAACATCTGACCAACCTTGCTAACATCGGCGATAGAAGCAGGGGTTATACCCTCTGCTGCAGCAGCAGCGATAGCCTTCTGAGCAAAAGCCTCAGCCTCGCTCCACTGGTTCTTAATCAAAGCTACGCGTGCCTGAAGTCCGAAGACAACAGCCTGATTGATGAATGTCTTATCATTACGAACAAAACCTTCCAAAGCCTCGGCAGCCTCAGCCAAGTCCTTGTCAATCTTGTTATAGACAGTTTCCACAGTCTGACGACCAGAGCCTAAATCAGCATAGCCCTCTTCATTCTTAGAAATGTACAGAGGAACGGCAAGATCTGTCTGATGACCAACGTAGGTTTTGGCATAATACTGGACGAGAATCAGGAAATCCCATGCACGAACAGCCTTGGCTATACCTTTATACTGCTGCAGCTTCTTATTGGTAGTTTCTGCAGGAATCTGATCCAACAGGTCGTTACATGCCTTAATCTGGTTATAGAACATAGCCCAACGCTCATAGGGATTAGCATAGTTTGCATTACGGTCATCGTATGTTGAAGCTGTTGAGAACCAGTTATATCCAGATACGACACTTGTAATATCAGCAGAGTTACAACCCTCTGACAGACAGAATGCTGGCCAACCGAAATCATCAGCACGTCCCTGACTAGCTCCAAATACACAATATTCCTTGGCTACAGTATAGTTGATAGCACTTACTGAAGCAGCCAAGAGGCTGGGGTCTTTCTCAAGAGACTCTGCATATTGCTCACCAGTAAGTTGTCCTTCAGGCTTTGTGTCCAAATCGGAGCAAGACGTAGCCATCAGACCGGTAGCAAGAACCCCTAAAATATAATACTTATTGTATTTCATAATTCCTTAATCTTTTAATTTGTTATTGATGGGATTAGAAAGAAACAGAGATACCGCCTGAAATAGTCTTCAGACCTGCATATGTATCTGAGTATCCACCACCAAGAGTCGAGACACCCATTGTGAGCGAGCGACGTGGGTCAAGGCCCTTACGCTTGCTCCAGAGAGCTAAGTTATCACCAGCAAAGTAAACGCGTACATTGCTCAGACCGATCTTTCTAACAACCTTCTTAGGCAGCGTATAACCAACTGTGATATTATTCATGCACAAATAGTCGCTGCTTACGAGGAAACGGTTAGAAGTATTCTGACTGTCATTTACGCCAGTATCCAGACGAGGTACATTGCTGGTAGGATTCTCAGGACTCCATGCATTAGCAATATCAACACTCCAGTTATGACCCGTACCACCATCGCTTGACATCAAGCCCTGATACTTGTGGTCGTAAAGTTTACCACCCAACTGATAAGCAAATTGTACGCTCAAGTCAAAGCCATATACAGCTGCTGTCAGTCCAAAACCACCATAAGCCTTAGGAGCAGTAGAACCCTGATGAGCCTGCTTAGCGTTTGAATAGACATTGGTAACAGTGTAGTCACCATTATCTGGATCTACGAAATACAGAGCATCACCCAGCGTAAGTGTTGACTGATCAAATTGGCTATCGAAAGCATATTCCGAAGCATCGCCGTGCCATACGCCGGCATATGAACGCAGATAAGATTCATAGATGCTACCTCCCTCTTCACGAATAAGCATTGAGCCTTTCATAACGGTGGGATAGCTAGTAATCTTGTTCTTCAGAGTTGTCATGTTAGCATTAATGTCAACATTTATGTCCTTGCTCTTAAAGACAGTAGCGTTCAACTGCATCTCAATACCGCGATTATACATGCTGCCCTCATTGACAGGATAGCTGTCGTAACCCAGTGATACAGCAACGGGACGATAGTACAGCATGTCCTCTGTAGTACGGTTATAGTACTCAATGCTACCACTGATACGATTCTTGAACAGAGCAAACTCGATACCGATGTTGCTGGAGATAGAGGTTTCCCAAGTGATATCCTTATTACCCTTATATGCATCAAACACTGGTACAGGAATACCATTAACGTCACTGACCTTATAGCGATCCTCTGCAGGATAGTAGTTCAGCTCGCCATCATACATCAGTGCATCATTACCCTGAGAACCGATACTTGCCTTAAACTTCAATTCACTGAGCCAAGACTTTGTACCTTCCATAAACTTTTCCTTAGAAAGGAGCCATGCTACACCGAAGCTACCGAAATTACCCCAGCGGTGACCATCAGCAAAGCGTGATGAAGCATCACGACGGTAAGAAGCCGAAGCGAAATACTTCTCCTTATAGTTATACTGTGCACGGAACAACCAACCCATAGTGGCATAGTTCACTGTGTTTGACGTTGGAGAAGAAGGATATGAAATAGCATTATCCAACTCTGCTACATCACCCAAATACAGATTCTGCTTAGAAGTTTCCAACTGCTGGTACTTCATGTGATAGTTCTCGTGACCTGCCAACAGATCAACATTATGATCGCCGAAACTGTGCTGGTAAGTCAACAGATACTGGCTGTTAATACCAATACGACGATAGTGATTGACATTTACAGTACCACCAGATGACGAAGATGAGCCATAGTAAGGATTGTAGAGATTGTTCTCACGGACATCATTAACATTGGCATTGACATTGACATTAAAGCGCAGTCCATCCAGAGGAAGGTTAATCAAAGCAAAAGTCTTAGCATTAATAGCGCTACGCTCCAAATTATAGCTATTGAGCGACAAGTCAATCAGAGGGTTACCTGCTGAGAACTTACGCTTCCAGGGAGTATTCGTACCAGTATCCATTACAGTAATACCCATTTCGTCTATCTTATTAGAACCGTCGGCATTACGTACATAGAGAGGATAAATAGGAGCGATATTATCAGCAATGTAGAAAGAGTTGCCAGATGAACCCCAGTTATTCTGAGCACCTGGAGCTCCCTGCTTTTCATATGCATAACCGAAATTGGCACCAACCTTCAACCACTCCTTAGCCTGATAATCAGCACTCAGACGACCAGTATAACGACGATAGTTTGAAGAATTGATAATACCCTTCTCATCCAGATAACCAAGTGACATATAGTATGTCATACGATCAGTAGCGCCTGATACAGTTGCATTATACTCCTGACGAAGATTGTTCTTATTGTACATCTCATCGTACCAGTCATCTGGAGTATAGAAATAGTTACCCTCAACATAACCCAAAGTTGCATTAGGATTGAGTTTGAAGTTTGAACCAATCAGAGACTCACCAGTAGGAACCGTATAAACCTTAGCACCAAGATTTGAGAATAGGTTATTTGATGCATAAGTGTGTGCAGCAGCAACATTACCACCTGCAGCAGAATAAAATTTCTCGTTATACAGAGCACGATAGTACTTTTCATAGTAATCACCCGCATTATCCAAGACATCGTAATTGGGAATACCACGCGAGTTAACACCCCAACGAGCATCAAAGGTAACCTTGGCATCTTCACCACGCTTAGCTGATTTTGTGGTAATAATAACGACACCGTTAGCACCGCGTGCACCATAAATAGCACTGGCTGAAGCATCCTTCAGCACACTCATTGACTCGATATCTGCAGGGTTAATAGAGGTAATTTTACCATCGTAAGGTACACCGTCTACAACATACAGAGGATTGCTGCTTGCTGACATAGAACCAATACCACGTACTCGGACAGTAGGATCAGAACCTGGCTGACCAGTATACTGAGTTACCTGAACACCAGAAGCGGCACCTGACAGAGCATCCAAAGCCGACGAAACCTGACGACGGCTGATCTCGGCAGCACCTAGCTGAGTGGCAGCACCAGTAAAGGCAGATTTCTTAGCAGTACCATAAGCAACGACGATCACCTCGTCAAGAGACTTCTGGTCGCTGGTCAGCATGATGCGCATGTTCGGACGCGCGCTAACCTCGATGGGTTCCATACCTACATAAGTGATTCGCAGGGTTGTCTTGCCGGCAGGAACTGTCAGCGAGAACTTACCTTCTGCATCAGTAACAGTACCTGTCTGCGTTCCTACAACAAGGACAGAAGCGCCAATAACGGGCTGGCCGTCTTCCTGAGAAGAGACGGTACCATTTACCTTCGTTTGTGAAAATGCAGCTCCCACGACGAGGAACAACATTGTCAACAACATTGTTAGTCTTCTTTTCATAAGCACTCTCAAAAAATTGTTATTAATTAGTGATTTCTTTAACGTGTATTATGACGTGATGCCACCCTTTTGAGGGCAAACACGGCTGCAAAGGTAATACTAAAATTTGTCTGACTTAGACTAGAAAAAGTTGTCACTTTAGGAGGCAAAAAAAATGAAGTGACA
>R23__coassemble_249_pt1 | contig 39740 bp, 30 predicted proteins | sample R23__metabat2_high_PE_030 | metagenome-assembled genome bin R23 | reverse complement strand
ATTCAGCCGTTTCCCACCTTTCTTCTTGCTCATAGTATCGATATTTAATAGTTTCTGACAGCAAAGTTACGAAAAAAACATTAAACATTAATCATTAATCATTAAAAAAGAAATGACGGCAACATTTTTTTTACTTTTCACTCTTCACTTTTCACTTTTTTTACTACCTTTGCACGCAAAGATTATCAATTTATTCAAATTAATAGCTTATGGAACCTACCATGTTAATTCTCATTGGAGTGGCCATTCTGTTTTTGGCCATCCTGTTGTTCGTCTCTTATGTGAAGGCACCGCCCTCAGCGGCTTTCATCATATCGGGTCTGTCGAAGGAACCCCGTGTACTCATTGGTTCCGGTGGCTTTCGCATTCCCTTTTTCGAGCGTCTGGACCGTGTCTATCTGGGACAGATTACCGTAGATATCAAGACAGAAGAGAGCGTGCCCACTACCGACTTCATCAACGTTGATGTGGATGCCGTTGCCAAGATACGTGTGATGCCCACCAACGAGGGTACTCGTCTGGCTGCCAAGAATTTCTTGAACATGATGCCCAGTGAGATTGCCGAGCAGTTACAGGACTCGCTGCAGGGTAATATGCGTGAAATTATTGGTACGCTGGACCTCCGTTCGCTGAACACCGACCGTGACGGTTTCTCTGATCAGGTAATGACGAAGGCACAGCCCGATATGGCCAAGCTGGGTATCGAGATTATCTCTTGCAATATCCAGAACGTGACCGACAAGGAAGGACTTATCAAGGACCTGGGTGCTGACAATACTGCTAAGATTAAGAAGGATGCCAGCATCAACCGTGCCATTGCTGAGCGTGACGTGAAGATTGAGGTGTCGAAGGCTGACAAGGAAGCTAACGACGCTCGTGTGGATGCCGACACTGCTATTGCTATCAAGAACAACGAGCTGGCGCTGAAGCGTGCTGCCCTGAAGCAGCAGGCCGATACGGCACAGGCTGACGCCGATGCTGCTTATGCCATCCAGCAACAGGAACAGCAGAAGACCATCAATATCAAGACCGTAGAGGCTGAGATTGAGAAGACGAAGCGCGAGCAGATCCTGTCGAAGGAGCAGATTGAGATTCGCCAGAACCAGTTGGCTGCTGAGATTGAGAAGAAGGCCGATGCCGACAAGTACCAGATAGAGAAGAATGCTGCCGCCGACCTGGAGCAGCGCAAGCGTGTCGCTGAGGCTCAGAAGTATGAGGCCGAGCAGCGCGCACTGGCACAGAATGCCGAGTCAGACGCCGTCCGCTACCGCTTGGAACAGGAGGCTATGGGTATCAAGGCCAAGGGTGAAGCTGAGGCTTATGCCATCCAGAAGAAGGGTGAGGCAGAGGCACAGGCTATGGATAAGAAGGCCGAGGCTTATAAGAAGTACAATAACGCTGCTGTGGCACAGATGATGATTGAGGTGTTGCCGCAGATTGTGGAGAATGTCGCCAAGCCTATCTCAGCCATCAAGGACGTTCACGTCTATAGTGGTGGTCAGGATACTGGCGCTGGTGTCGCTGCCATGAGTGGCGGCGTGCCCGTTGCTATTAAGCAGGCTTTCGATGTACTGAAGTCTGCCACAGGTGTCGATATGGCTGATATTATGCGCGCTGGAACCATCGAGGCTAAGGTGAACCGCAACATCAACCTCAATGACGAGGCCCGCGATGCCGTGGATAACATGACTGGAAAAGGAACTAACAAGAAATAAAAAACAGTGAAGAATAATAGACTTCTTGCCGCACTATCACTTGTGGTATTCTGCTGTCTGTCGGCAGTGGCTAAGGACGCCGTCAATACCAAGTTTGGAAAGCCCACCAAAGAAGAGCTGACCATGACAGTCTATGCGCCGGAGCCTGATGCTGCGGCAGTGGTGTTGTGCCGATTGACGGATGTCGAATATAGCTTTCAGACAGATGGCTATCTCGTTGACTATCACGAGAAAATACGTATTAAGATTCTGAAGCCGGAAGGTGTCAAGTATGCGCAGGTCACCATTCCTTACTATGTCGTTCCACAAGACAAGGATAAGCTATACACATCACGGATGGCATTGCGTCCACAGCATGTTGACCTCAATGGTGCCGTCTCTTATGACGAAGGTGCATCCAGATCCCTCTCCACCAATATAGCCACCAACTATATTCACGAGAGTATTGAGGACGTCAAGGCCACCGCATACAATATGGATGGCAGTAAGACGACGAAGTCAAAGTTCAAGGGCGATGTCGCTCAGGAACAGGTGGATGATGAAACATGGCAGGCCCGATTCACTATACCTGACGTCCGTCAGGGAACGGTCATTGAATATGAGTACACCCGCCATAGTGAGCTGTTCTATCGCTTGCACGACTGGCAGGCACAGTGGGAGATTCCCGTCGCCTATGCCCGCCTTGATATAACCATTCCGCGTCACCTCCTGTTCAATTTCGAACAGCGTGGCAGTCAGCAGCTTATCGGCAAGCAGGAGTCTGCCACCATGATATACAAATTGGTGAGCGACCCGCTGGCAGCACCCACGAATGTGATGGCTTATCGCTATACCTTTACAGGACAGAACCTGAAGGGAGCCCCCAGTGACCCCAATGTATGCTTAGCAGACTACTACACGGTTGTTACCGCCGAACTCGGCAGTTTCGGCCTGCGCAGTACACCGCCTGCAGACTATGCAAACACATGGGAACACGTAGACCAGGTTCTGATGGGGGACGATAATCTGGGTAAGATGATGGAAGACTATAGCCCGCTACGTGAGGAACTGCAGGCCGAGAACATCCAGACCATTGCCGATGAACAAGATCGTGCGGCAGCGGTTTGCCGCCTAGTATTCTCCCGCGTCAATTGGAATGGCAAGTATGCGATGTGGGCAAGAGATACCCAAGAAACCCTCTTACAGGGTGAAGGCAACAGTGCCGATGTCAATATGCTGCTGATGCAGACGCTGCGTGATGCCGGTCTGAAGGTAACACCCACTGTGATGCGTCAGCGCAACCTGGGTGCACTGCCCATCAATTTCCCGACTATCAGCAAACTGACAAATTACGTCGTAGCCATCAAAACCAGGAATGCGGGTACTGTCTATGTCGATGCCTCCTCTCCTGAAGGCCAGCTTAACAAGTTGCCTGAGCAGTTGCTGGTAGAACGGGCACATCCTATCGGATTCCCATCGACTGCACCATGGGTGAGCCTGAAGAAGGCCGTCGCCCCAAGGAGCAAACGTTAATATGGAAGAATACAATCATTGCCTATGAGGATATTGATTACAGGAGCCAGTGGGTTCATTGGCTCCTTTATCGTTGAAGAAGCACTGCGTCGTGGTTTCGAGACGTGGGCAGCAGTACGTAAGAGCAGTTCGAGAGCGTTTCTGCAGGACGAGCGCATCCACTTCATTGAGTTGGACTTCTCGTCGGAAACGCAACTGACCGAACAGTTGACAGGACTGCAGTTCGATTACATCGTGCATGCTGCTGGTGTCACTAAATGTCTGGACCCGCAAGACTTCCATCGCATCAATACCGAGGGTACACAGCATTTGGTACATGTGCTCAAGGCTTTGCAGATGCGCATAGAACGCTTCGTCTATATCAGTAGTCTGAGTATTATGGGCGCCATCCGCGAGGAACAGCCCTATGAGGAGATTCGCGAGAGTGATACACCACAGCCAAACACGGCCTACGGACGCAGTAAGCTGGAGGCTGAGCAGTGGCTGGACACTGTAGAGGATTTGCCTTACGTGATTCTGCGTCCTACGGGTGTCTATGGGCCTCGTGAGCGCGACTATTTCATGATGGCCAAGAGCATCAAGGCACATACCGACTTTGCCGTGGGTTTCAAACAGCAGGATATCACCTTCGTCTATGTCACCGACGTGGTGCAGGCTGTTTTCCTGGCTTGCGAGAAGGGTGTCACGGGTCGCCGCTACTTCCTTAGCGACGGTGAGGTGTACCAGTCGTCCACCTTCAGTAACCTGATACGCAAGGAGCTGGGTAACCCTTGGTGGATACGCATCACAGCACCACTGTGGCTGTTGCGCATTATTACGTTCTGCGGAGAGCATATCGGCCAAATGACGGGGAAAGTGACGGCGCTGAACAATGACAAGTATTACATTATGCGCCAACGCAACTGGCGCTGCGACATTGAGCCCGCACGCCGTGAGCTGGGCTACGAGCCACAAGTGAAACTAGAGGAAGGTGTTAAACGTAGTATAGCATGGTACAAGGAAAACAACTGGTTGTAAAAGGCCTGATGGCAGCAGAGTGGGTAGGCATGGGCTACCTGCTGTTCACGCTGGTCGTTATGGCTTGTGTTTGGTCACGACTACCTAACGTTGTTGATATGCTGGTGTTGCGTGGAGGTTATATTGCTGCCACCTTGGCAGCAATGCTTATCTACCGCCGTTTCCCATCCAAATGGACCATTTTCTTGCGTGTAGTAGTGCAGATGGTTTTCCTCAGCTGGTGGTATCCTGATACCTATGAACTGAACCGTACACTGCCAAACCTCGATCACGTCTTTGCCTCATGGGAACAGTCAATCTTTGGCTGTCAGCCATCGCTGCTGTTTTCGCAGAAGGTACCTTATGGCTGGTTCTCTGAGCTGATGTGCCTAGGCTATGTCAGCTATTTCCCGCTGATGCTCATTACCTATCTCTATTATTTCTTCCGTCGCTACAAGGAGTTTCAGATGGCAGCCTTCGTCATGCTCAGCTCCTTCTTTGCCTACTACGTTGTCTTCGTACTGGTGCCCGTTACGGGTCCACAGTTCTACTACCTCGCCGTAGGCACCGAGAAGATTGCTGCTGGCGTCTTTCCAAACCTTGGTGACTGGTTCCTGACACATTCTGAACGCATGGCAGCTCCAGGATGGAGCGATGGCTTCTGCTATCACCTGCTCGACATCACCCACGATGCCGGCGAGCGTCCCACCGCCGCCTTCCCCAGCAGTCATGTAGGTGTTACAACGGTCGTTATGATGCTTGCTCTGCGCACCCGCAGCAAGGGCCTCATCTTCACCATTCTGCCTTTCTATGTAGCCATGTGCTTCTCTACCGTGTACATCTATGCGCACTACACTATCGATGCCATTGCCGGTCTCGCCACAGGCTGCTGCCTGTACTTCGTATTAGTTAATAGAATAATACGACGATAAGGTAGCCCACGGCGATCGATACGAAGGTTGTGATGAAACCGGAAAGCTGGAACGAGTGGTTCAGCACGTAGCGGCCAATGCGTGTCGTACCGGTGCGGTCGAAACCGATGGCAGCCACCTCAGTGGGATAGTTGGGCAGGAAGAAGTAGCCATTGACGGCAGGGAAGAGTGTCAGCAATACCAGGGGCGGAATGCCCAGTGCCAGTCCGATGGGATAGAGCGTCTTGGCAGTGGCTGCCTGTGAGAAGAGCATGATGCTGAACACAAAGAGAGGAATAGCGAAGAGTAGAGGATAGTTGGAAAACACACCCTCGATGCCGCCGAGTATGGTGTCTTTGTTGTTCTCGAAGAAGGTGCTACCCATCCATGCTACTCCAAAGATAGCTACCATGGCGTTCATGCCCGAGGCGAAGACGTTGCCTTGTGCAGCCTTCTTGACGTCGGCCTTGCCTACCAACAGTATCAGTGCAGCAATGGACATCATCACCATCTCGATGGTGGTGTTCATGCTCAATGTTTCACCGTGAAATGTGGGGCGCAACTCTGGGCAACTGCCAAAGACGACTACCAATGCCACACCCAGCAGGAAGGTCATGACGGCCCATTTGGCGCGCGGATTGACGGGCAGTTCTTCGGTACTACTTTCCTCCTCGTCATTGATTAGTCCTTCGCGCAGTCGTCGCTGATACTCCGGGTCTTCTGTCAGTGGCTTGCCGACATGGTTCTGTACTAACGATGCTACCAAGATGGCAATGAGCGAGGAAGGGATGGTTACGATGAGAATGTCATCGATGCCAATGCCATGCTCGCCCAGTATCGACTGCGAGAGAATGGCTGCCGTAGCTGCCGACACTGGCGAACAGGTGATGCCTAACGATGCAGTAACGGTGGCTACGCTTAACGGACGCTCCGGACGCACTTTGTTCTTTTGGGCTATCTCGGAGATGATGGGCAACAGCGCATAACAGGTGTGTGCCGTACCCGACAGGACGCAGAACAGCCACGTGGTGAGCGGAGCAAGGTATGTGATGTGGCTGGGGTGACGGCGCAGAAATCGAGCGGCTACATTCACCATGTAGTCCAGTCCGCCTGCTGCTTGTAGGGCTGCCGAGGCAGTGATAACGCTCACAATGATAAGCATCACGTCAATGGGAATTGCACCCGGCTCTAGTCTGAAGACGAACGTCAATACAAACACGCCCACCATGCCATATATACCCAGTCCGATACCGCCCACCCTGGCACCGACAAATATCATGGACAGTACAACAAGTAGCTGAAGAATGAATAGAAATGTAGCCATTGCCCTCTAAATTTTAGGCCTCTCTTGAGATAATTTCTTTTTTAGTTATTGTGCAAAGGTATGCAAAAAAGTTGAAACATCCAAATAATTACAAAAAAAATGGGACTCCGCTGAGTCCCTAACCTTTGTTAACCTTAAATCTAATACTATGAAAAACACGCTGCAAAGATACTACATGTTTTATAATATGCAAGAAAAGCATGTTTAAAAATGGTGTAACCACTACACTTTCTTGACATAAATCAAGCGAATTAGAAAATAATTATCTAAATATTTGGCTGATTAAGAATAATTTACTATCTTTGCAAGCGATAACATACATAGCTGACAAATAGGATTCCGACATAACGACGAGTCGGGATTCTTTCTTTTATGTATTATCAAACTAAAATTGTAAATAATTAAATCGAAGATTATGGCATATATGTCCCAAGAAGGCTATGACAAGCTTATAGCCGAACTGCACCGCCTAGAAGCGGTAGAACGTCCAAAGGCTTCAGCAGCCATTGCTGAGGCGCGTGAGAAGGGCGACCTGAGTGAGAATAGTGAATATGACGCTGCCAAAGAGGCGCAAGCACATTTGGAAGACAAGATTAACAAGCTGAAGGCTACTATTGCTGAGGCTAAGGTCGTTGACACCTCGCGTCTGAGCACTGACAGCGTACAGATATTGACCAAGGTGGAGATGACTAATCTGACTACCAAGGCCAAGATGTCATATACCATTGTCAGCGAGAACGAGGCCGACCTGCGTGCTGGCAAGATTTCTATCAAGACCCCTATCGCACAGGGACTGTTGGGCAAAAAGGTAGGCGACGAAGTGGAGATTCAGATTCCCCGTGGTACCATTAAATTGCGTATCGAGAACATTAGCATTGCCTAAATAGGCAAATTGTATAATCGTCAAATAGTCAAATACTAAGATGGATATTTTTGCAAAAATTGCCGCTGGTGAGATTCCCAGTTATAAGGTTGCCGAGAACGATGAATTCTATGCTTTCCTCGACATCAACCCACTGGTAAAAGGTCATACACTGGTAATCCCTCGTCGCGAAGTGGATTACTTCTTTGATATGGAGGATGATGAGTTGGCCCGTTATCAGCAGTTTGCCAAGCGCGTAGCTAAAGCCATCAAGCAGGCTTTCCCCTGCAAGAAGGTTGCACAGGTGGTGCTGGGTTTGGAGGTTGCTCATGCGCACATCCACCTCATCCCTATGCAGAGTGAGGCTGATGCCGATTTCCGCAAGGCGAAGTTGAAACTCAGCGAGGAGGAGTTCAAGGAGATAGCAGCAAAGATTGCCGCAGCCTTTTAATTGTCTAACGGTTATTGGTTAACGGTTATTGTCTATGATGCTACTCAGTTTCGATACCGAAGAATTTGATGTGCCCCGTGAACATGGTGTGGACTTCACGCTGGAACAGGGTATGGCGGTCAGTAAGGTAGGCACCAACCGTATCCTTGACGTACTGAAGGAACAGGGCGTTAAGGCTACCTTCTTCTGTACGGGCAACTTTGCGGAGAATGCCCCAGAGGTCATGCAACGCATCATGGACGAGGGCCATGAGGTAGCGTGTCATGGCGTTGACCACTGGCAACCCAAGGCTACCGACTTTGCCATATCGAAGCAGATTGTAGAACGTGTCACTGGCCGGACGGTTTACGGATACCGCCAGCCCCGCATGTTTGCCGTCAGCGATGAAGAGATTGAGAAGGCGGGCTATCGCTATAACTCTTCGCTGAATCCCGCATTTATCCCTGGCAGATACATGCATCTGACAGCACCGCGCACTTGGTTTATGAAAAGTGGCGTCATGCAGATTCCTGCCTCCGTGACACCATGGATCAGGTTCCCACTGTTCTGGTTGTCGTTGCATAACCTGCCAGAAGGTCTGTACCACTGGATGGTACGTCGTACCGTCAACCATGACGGCTACTTCGTCACTTATTTCCATCCTTGGGAGTTCTTCGACCTGAAGGAACATCCGGAGTTTAAGATGCCGTTCATCATCAAGAACCATAGCGGACGTCAGATGATGGAGCGCTTAGGTAACCTCATCGCTATGCTGAAACGAGGAGGCCATGAGTTTATTACCTATACAGAATTTGTAAACCGTCAACTCTCAACCGTCAATTCTCAATTATGATAAAGCTCGCTACAGTTTCACCATGTTATAACGAGGAAGAGGTACTACGCCACTCCGTAGAACGACTGACAACACTCTTTGAACGTATGATAGCCGAAGGGCTTATCTCGGAGGACAGCATGATGGTCTTCGTCAACGATGGCAGTCGCGATCGTACATGGGAAATTATCAGTGAGCTACATCAGCAGAACCGTTTTGTGCGTGGCATCAATCTGGCACGCAATGTTGGTCATCAGAACGCTATAATGGCAGGCATGATGACTGCCAGAAAGTGGGCAGATGCAGTAGTTACTATCGACGCTGACCTGCAAGACGACATCGAGTGTATTCCACAGATGGTTCAGCGCTTTGAGGCGGGCAACGATATTGTGTATGGTGTGAAGGTTTCGCGTAAGGCCGACCCGTTGGCCAAACGTCTTTCTGCTCAGGCTTTCTACAAGTTGCAGAGCTCTATGGGTGTGGAGAGTGTTTACAACCACGCCGATTTCCGCTTGATGAGCCGTCGCGCTCTTGGCATGCTGGCAGACTATGAGGAGCGTAACCTGTATCTCCGTGGACTGATCCCACAGATTGGTCTGCAGTCCACCACTGTTGACGATGTTATTAGTGAACGTGTCGCAGGACAGTCGAAATACACCCTTGCCAAGATGTTATCACTGGCGGTCAATGGCATTACCGCCTTTTCGACAAGACCCCTGCAGATGTTAGTCAATATGGGTGTGCTCTTTCTGATAATAGCATTTGGTATAGGAATCTATGTTATTCACGCTATGATTGCAGGCACAGCTGTTCCTGGTTGGTCGTCACTGATATTAAGTATTTGGCTGGTAGGTGGCTTTCAGCTGATAGCAATGGGTATCGTCGGCATCTATATCGGCAAGATTTTCACCGAAGTAAAGCGTCGTCCGCTCTATCACATCGCAGAAATCTTAGAATAATCCATATACAAGAACGCCTAATAGTATCTAAGCGCTATGAACAACTACCTCACGATATGTCGTAACAAAATAGCCCAATTCCTGGCGAAGCCCTTCTTCCACGACTATCGCACGATATTTGTGTTGTGGGTTCTCATGTGTATCATCGTTGCCATCACCAAGTCATATAACAGTGACGGTAACTATCGTATCTTCATTGGCGTTTGGAATCATACTATCGAGCAGCTGCCATTGTTCGACCACTACCCGTTGGAGTATGATGACATGAATCACTATGGACCGTTCTTCGCACTGGTCATTGCGCCTTTTGCATGGATGAACCGCTATGCCGGAATGGCTTTCTGGATGCTCTTCCTGTCGATGTTTCTGTATGTTTCTGTGCGCAAGTCGGACTTCACCAAGTACCAGCAGTTGTTTGTTTTCTGGTTCTGTTCGCATGAACTGCTCAACGCTTTGTTCCTCCAGCAATACAATATTGCCATCACGGCAGGTGTACTGTTGACATTCACCATGATAGAGCGTAAGCAGGATTTCTGGGCTGCATTCTTCATTATGCTGGGAACGATGATTAAGCTCTACGGTATTGTGGGATTGGCCTTTTTCTTTTTCTCCAAGAACAAACTGACACTCGTACTATCGTGCCTCTTCTGGGGTATTGTAATGTTTGTCGCCCCCATGGCCGTATCCAGTCCAGAATATATCATCCAGCAATACTACGAATGGTATATTGCCCTGGTGGAAAAGAATGCCGACAATATCAATGTGTTGGCAGGAAATATGGCTGATTTGTCAACAAACATATCGCTATTGGGTATGGTACGCCGTACTACACAGATTGTGACCTATAGCGATTTGTGGTTGATTATTCCTGGCATCATTGCCTTCCTGATACCTTATCTCCGTATCAGTCAGTATAAATATGTGGCTTTCCGCCAGACGCTGTTAGCCTCTGTATTGATGTTTACTGTATTGTTTAGCACGGGTTCGGAAAACAGTACCTATATCATCGCTTTTGCTGGCGTGGCCCTTTGGTACTGCTGTGCCCCCTGGAAACGTTCCAAGTGGGACATTGCATTGATGGTTGTGGTATTTATTATTTCCAGTCTGTCACCTGGCGACCTGTTCCCCAAAGCAATCTATCGCGGACTGATACAGCCCTACGCATTGAAAGCTCTGCCCGTAACGATTGTATGGTTTAAACTATGCTACGAGATGTACACTCGTGATTATACTCCTGCCGTTTCGCGGGCAATATAGACAGGACGGTTCTTCGTTTCATGGAAGATACGTCCCAGATACTCACCGATAATACCTAACGATAACAGTTGTACGCCTCCTAAGAATAGTACGACTGTCATCAGCGTAGGATAGCCCTGCACGGGATCTCCCCAGATGAGTGTGGTAATCAGTACGTAGCACATAAAGCTGAAGGCTACGAGAGAGACCACAAGACCTAAGACCGTTGCGATGCGGAGTGGGGCAGTGGTGAATGACGTAATGCCATCCATAGCAAGGCCAAAGAGTCTGGACATGTTAAATGACGACTCTCCAGCTACGCGGTCGCCCTGTTCAAAGAGAACTTCGTGTTTCTTGAAGCCCACCCAACAATACATGCCCTTGGTGTAACGCTGGGTTTCACGTAACTGTTTCAGTGCATCAATACACTTACGGTCTAACAGACGAAAATCACCTACGTTCTCCAATATTTCCACGCGTGTGGTCTTCTGTAACAAATGGTAGTAAAACAGCGACAGACGCTTGCGTAGCCAACTCTCCTTGCCACGCGTGATGCGTTTGGCATACACGTCCTCGTATCCCTCTTCCCATAGTTTCAACATCTCTGGAATGACATGGGGCGGATGTTGCAGGTCAGCATCCATGATGACCATACAATCACCTGTGGCATAGTCAAATCCTGCAAGCATAGCATTTTCCTTGCCGAAGTTTCGCGATAAGTCGACGTAACAGATACGTTCGTCAGTCTGACGGAGACGTTTAATCTCGTTGATGGTGTCGTCGCGGCTACCGTCGTTGACCATCAACACTTCCCACGAATAATCCGGCTGACCATCCATCAGGTCTTTCAATGCTTCATACAATGCGGGCAGTGATGCCTCTTCATTGTAGCAGGGAATGAGTACTGTAACTTTCTTCATAGCTGTTTTGCCCTCTATCATGTTGCAAAGGTAGCGATTTTCTTTGTATTGTGGCACTTTTTACAGAAAATATAATAGAAAGATAGAAAAAAAAGGTAATTTTGCAGGCAGCTTATGAAAAAAGACATACCGATGATAACATGGATACGTGACCACTGGGTACAGCCTATCGTCAACCAGTGGCCGTTTATGGTGGCATACATCGTGCTCGTCGGTTGGGAGTCAGTGCTACAGAATCCTGTCCCCCGCTGGATGATTATCTTCTTCCAAGCATGGCTGGCTGCTGCTGTCGTTGAACTGTTGCATTGGCGTATTGTCAAGTGGCTGAGTTATGCGGTCATCTACACCTTATTTATTACAGAGTTGGTGTTGGAATGGCATTTTGGTATGTACCTGTCACCCACCATCCTGACATTGCTCATAGAGACCAACAGTCAGGAGAGTGGTGAATTCCTGTCTACGCTGTTCCGTCAGCCAGCTTTTGGTACCACGTTGGCATGCATAGTCTTACTGATGTTGGCAAACATTGCACTGGAAATGCTGCATGTTTCACGGTTAAGGATTCAATGTTCATGGCTGAAGATTAAAAGTATATGGTTCAAGGGACTGGCAGCACTATTGCTCGTTAGTGGACTTGTGTTCAGTGCCATCAGTTATACTGAACTGTTCAGTTGTGATGAGATGAATGATGTCGACGAATGGCGCAGTCATAGGCGTAACCCCAATGATGTCGTCACTCAGTTGATAGTTGCCGTTTACGATACCCACCTATCCAGCCGTGAAATGCAGCGTGCTATTGAACAGGTACATCATATCAAGGTCATCTCCAAGTCAAAAGCTGATAATCCCAAACCCATCAATGTCATTTTTGTTATTGGCGAATCATATATCAAGGAGCATGCATCACTTTATGGCTACCCACTACAGACTACACCATTTATGGATGCTGAACAAGAAGCAGGTCGCCTCTTTGCTTTCGCTGATGCAGTCAGTCCATATAACCAAACCACCAAAGTTATCCGCAACCTCATTAGTTGTAACTCTATGGGGGATGGCGAGCACTGGGCATCAAAACCACCGTTAACCGCTGTTTTCAAGAAGAACGGTTTCCATGTAACCATGTATGACAACCAGAAGTCTACTGGCAACCAATTGCTGACGGAGTTGTTTGATTTCTCGCTGGCTACCTATCTATACAGTTCTGAGATGGCGGAAGCCTGCTATGACGATATAAATGATGAGACATACGACATGGATGGAGAATTGATTGATGCCTACCGAGAGACGATAGAGGGGGATGCTTCAGTATCACGCTTCCTTGTCTTTCACCTCATGGGACAGCACGTGGACTTTGCCGCCCGCTATCCATGGGATACCTATCGTCGCTTTACTGCCGACAGCATAACATTCCGTAAAGAACCTTGGCTGGATGATGAGATGCGTAAAGATATAGCCCATTACGATAATGCAACGCTATATAACGATGCTGTCATTCGTGCAATTACGCAGCTCTATGCTGACGAGAGTACTGTTATGCTCTATCTGTCCGATCATGGTGAAGAAGTCTTCGATTATCGTCCACGCTCCGGGCGCGATGACTTCTCCTTTGGCAGCGATGCACGTCAAGGTGCCCGTTACCAGTATTGCATACCTTTTATTGTGTGGTGTTCAGAGAAATATAAGCAAGAGAATCTTGACATTGTTCGTCGACTACGGCAAAGCACCAATCGTCCACTGATGATTGACAATACATATAACCTACTGTTTCACTTAGCAGGACTGCACACGCCATATTATCGTGCCGACCGTGACGTGCTTAGCGACAGCTACCACTGTCCACCACGCCTGCTAAATGATGATTATAACTATTAACTTTGGAATTTTAGCTTTTTACAATAGTCCTGGGTGTACATTTCGTAACACAACTTAAACCACACAATTGTTACGGGCAGTGCCTTCAGCGCATACGGTTGTATCCATTCCTTACGCAGGTAGGCAGGGAACAGGTCGCTGGGCGACAGACTGGTGAGCACAAAGACGAAGACCAATAGCGCAATGTCCCACTTGGAACGTTTCCATGGTGCTGCTGTGTACCATATTACCACTCCGATTAATGCAATGATATAGCCACTCGACTCACTACCTGTCGAGAACAGAACGGTAAACATTAGTACTGAGGCCAGCAGTGTCTGGCGGAATGCCATGTGCTTGTATTGCGAAATGCGAAGATAAGGAATGCCAAACATCACGATGCCTGGTAGGATAAGCCACAGATCACTAAATTCCAGACCTGTCACTCGATGAGTCATGCCTAGCAATGAGATATTCTGCATCAGTGCTTCAGCATTCTCACTATTCTTCGATACAAGGTCAACGAACCATGCCTGATACTGTCCCACCACATACTCTGGACTGCTTAATACCATCGGTGCAACAAACATAATTACACTCCATCCGATCAATGCAGCAATAAAGCGTATCTTGTGTTTCGAGAAAAAGAAAAACGCTAGTCCTACGATACCGTATATTTTTGTCAACGTGCCGAGGACAATGAAGAATGCAGCTGTCGCATCCCGCTCCTTTTCTATCAGGAAGAATGCTAGGATGATAATGGCTGCTATGGCGATGTTGAACTGTTGCATATACAGTGCCGTCAACAGTTCATGGGCACAGAACCAAAGTACGAAGAGTTGCTGGCCGCTTGTCAGTAACGAGCGACGTATCGCTACATAAAGGAATAGCGACAGAGCAATGCACCACATGGTAAGCCCTAACCATTCAGGTACCACGGCGAAAGGTGCTATTATCAATGAGAATAACGGACCATAATGGTTGATATCCCAATGTTCCTGGGGATACTCAGCATACAATGGCAGTCCTTGCCAGGCATGCCAGAACGAGCCACGAAATACCAGAAAGTTGTTGTGTGAGTGCTGCTTCATAATAGCAGCCAGAACACCTAACAGCAGCCAAAGACCAGCCAACGTGCGGAAGTCACGGAAGAAAGGCTTGGTAAAAAACGTTTTGCAATTTGATATATAATTCATACCTCTCACTTCTTACATCATACATTTGACTTCTTCTGTCTTTCTTCTATCAATTTCGCAACGACCGCAAACTGGTAATGGGCATCTAGCAAAGCCTGTATAAGACCGGCCTTACCATCCAGGAAGCCACCTTTTATAATATAGGACTTGACGAAGCGGAACAATGGCCGGAATAACATCGCACCAACGCCCCAACTCTTCTGGCGACGACGAGGCACCTCATTGGTTGAATAAGTATCGTGCTTACGCAGAATGTCACTGACCGAGTCGTTGGCCAAATGTTCGAAGGCCAACTCCATTCTACTCTTGGCAATGCGCTCCACACGTCCGTCAATTTCTGGCGCACAATGGATGATTGGGGGCCAGTGTGTCTTGTCTTGACGGAAGAAACGGAGGATATAGTCCGGATAGTGACTACGCATAAAGCGTCCCATAAAGTAGTTCTTGCGAGGAATAGCCAATCCTTCTGGACAGTCACTGCTGCTGATGCGCTGATACAAATACTCGCGTAACGCAGGAGTAACTATTTCGTCGGCGTCAACCACTAACACCCAAGGATACTTAGCCTCGTGAATGGCATATTCGCGGGCAGGCTCTACGATGTTATACTTCTTGCGCTCGAAGGTTACTACCTTGCAACCATATTTCTTGGCAATCTCCAGTGTACTGTCGGTGCTTTCCATGTCACAGATGAGAATCTCGTCAAAGTCTTTGACGGCCTCCAATACACGCGCCAAATGCACCTCAGCATTATAGGTGTTGATAACAACCGATATCTTGTTCTCCATGATTCTTACATCATTAATGATGCCAATAGCTTCGCCAGCCCATCATCTTGGCATATTCTTCTTCTGTAACCTTCTCGTACACCTTGCCGTCCTTGACATACCAGCGAATGTCAAACTCCTCTTTGGTACGCGACCAACGGTCGTGGCTCCACAACCACAGGGCAGGATCGCGGCGAATGGTCTTTTCTAACTCTTGCATATAGCGCTCTGTCAGCTCGTAGTCGGGGATATTCTCTGAGTGGCGTTCTATCAATTTGAACTCGCACTCGTAGTAACCGCGCTTCACACGACGCACATCACCATAGAAGAATGCCTGCTTGGTGCGCTTGATAATACGCTCCGAACCCGTAAACACTGGTGTCAGATGGTTGAGGAACGGTACCCACAGATGGATGTTACGCCAGTTGGGCTTCTGGTCGGCAATATATCCAACCACCAATGGTTTACCCTCACGCTGGTACTTGACGATATGGCGTAGCGTCTCCTCCATAGGGATACAAACGCTACCAAACCGCTGACGAAGATAGAGGAATAGACGGTCGAAATCAGGATTTTCTATGGGGTGATACAGTTCTGCACAGACACCCTTAGAAGAGACGGCCAACGGCAGTGTGCTAATCCACTCCCAGTTGCAGTAATGTCCCAGCATGATGCCACATGATACGCCCTCGTTCCACAGCTTCTCAATAGCCTCTGTGCCCTTGAACACCATGCGACGACGCATCTCCTTCTCGCTGATAGTCATCATTTTGATGGTCTCCACCAGATAGTCACAGAACCAATGGTAGAACTCGCGTTCTATCTTTTTTACTTCCTGGTCACTTTTCTCAGGGAAGGCTGTATTGATATTTTTGCGGACAATCTTCGTTCTGTAGCCTGCCATCCGATATAATATAAGGTACATCATATCTGAGAACAGATAATGTACCCACATAGGGAATATAGACGTCACCCAAAGCAGGGCGAAGCAGCAGTATGCTAATAGTTTATTCAGCCTTCTTTTCATATCGTCGATGCAAAGATACATATTTTCTTTGAAACTTCAAAGAAATTTAGTATCTTTGCACACAAAACAGGAAAAACATGACGCGAATATTGTTTCTTTTGAGCCGATTCCTCGACGGTGGTATCGATGCGGTGTTGCTTGATTACCTGCGTTATCTGGCGCAACGTAGCGACTATCACATCACATTGGCCATCAGTATCCACATGGGTGAACTGGAAGTTTTCAGGAAACAGATACCTGAGCAGGTGGATGTCGTGTATCTGGTAGATCAGCCAGCCTTAACTCGCTGGCGACAGCAGAAGATTACCCAGCGGCTACCTTTTTATATAAAGATGTACGATGAGGCTGTTCTCTCGCCAATCCGTCGCTACATGATAGGCAATAAGCTACATCAATTAGCAAAGCAGCACGATGTTGTTATCGACTTTGATTGTTGCCACTATGCCTATTTGAAAGATGTTAAGACCAGGAAAGTGGCGTGGTTTCACTTCAGCTTCAAGCAACTCATGGAGCAGAATGCACGACGCACGAAGCGCATTGGCAACCACCTGCGCTATTACGATCGCATTGTCACCATCTCACGAGCCATGCTTGACGAAGGCAAGGAGCTGTTCCCTTGGTTGGAAGGCAGATGGCGTCTTATCTATAATGCCAAAGACGAACAGCTGTTGCAGCGACGTGCCTGTGAATCTGTTGGCGACCCTCGCCTCAATGGCAGTTATATCCTTGCCATCGAACGATTGGAGGAGTCACAGAAAGATCTCACCACACTCATCCGTGCCTATAAAGTGCTGCATGAACAATACCACCATACGGAGAAGCTTTACCTACTGGGTAAGGGACGTGATGAGCAGCAGCTGCGCCAGTTGGCTCAGGAATTATGCATTAGCGAACATGTGGTATTCCTTGGCTTCAGCAGCAACCCTTATCCGTGGATTGCCCATGCCAAGGCCATTGCCCACAGTGCCAAGTTTGAAGGTCTTCCCACCGTCATGATTGAGTCGCTCATTATGGGCAAACTCATCGTCGCTACCGACTGTCCCACAGGGCCTCGTGAGATTCTAGACAACGGGCAAGCTGGTCTGTTGACACCAGTCGGCAATGCTGAAGCATTGGCAGAGGCGTTACACCGCATACTTACCGACGGCAGTCTACAGGCCGCCATCCTCGCACATGCCAAAGAATATAAGCAGCAGTTCCTCTTCAACCATGCTGGTAAACTGTTTGACGAAGTGATACACTCCTAATAATCTTTATTTATATGTCTCCCACTGTAAGCGTCATCATCCCCAACTACAATCATGCACCCTATCTGAAGGAGCGCATAGACAGTGTGTTGAACCAGACCTATCAGGACTTTGAGGTCATCATCCTCGACGACTGCTCGCCTGACAACAGTGTAGAGGTTATTGAACAATATCGCAGCAATCCGCATGTATCGCATATCCTTATCAACGAGCAAAACACTCGCAATACATTCATCCAGTGGGAACGCGGCATCAGTATGGCCAAAGGAAGATACATCTGGATTGCGGAGAGTGACGATGTTGCTGAGCTGCAACTGCTAGAGACACTGATCGGACAGTTGGAACAGCACCCTGACGCCAGCGTAGCGTTCTGTCATTCACGACTAATTGATGCCGATGGAGCACTGTTATCGGAACAGAACACCAAGAACCCTGCACAGCCAGGACAGATAACCATTGATGGCAGTTGCACCTTCCTGCGCCATCTGCTCATCTTCAATTATATTTACAATGCCAGTATGGCGGTATTCCGTCGCGACGTCTATGACAGGGCCAATCCCGACTATAAGCAGTTCCGCTACTGTGGTGACTGGCATTTCTGGGCGAGTGTCTGTGCAGCTGGTCGCGTCATTGAGGTTTACGATATGCTGAGCCGTTTCCGCCAGCACCAGCGCAAAGTGACAGAAGATTCCAAGAAAGATGTCTTCCATGTTTGGAACGACGAGATGAAAACTATCAGATATATTGCCTCGTTATGTAAACTTACCACCCTTGAACAGCGCTGTCTGAAAGGGCGTCTTTCCAAACGTTTGCGCAGGGCAGATATGACGGAAGAGGAGCGCCAACAATTACGCAACGAATATCCAACCCTGTGTAGTGGCAACACACTTGATATCATTTGTTACGAGTTAGGCAAGAACCTCTTTGGTTTCTTGCGCCACCGCTGGAATATCGGTTTCCTTAGCAATTTCTCTTCATGAAGTATGTAATCTCATATTATTATTGACGAATATATGACACCATTAGTAAGCATAGCTATTCCCGCCTATAAGAAGAAGTTCCTGGCTGACGCCATACAATCGGTGCTTAACCAGAGCATTCAGGATTTCGAGTTGATTATTGTCAACGACAAGTCACCAGAGGATATTGACAGCGTGGTGGAACACTTCAACGACAAGCGCATCAGGTGTTTTACTAATGAGACCAATCTGGGAGGAAAAAATCCTGCCCAGAATTGGAACAAATGTCTCTCGTATGCTAAAGGAGAATATTTCGCGCTATTATGTGACGATGACCTCTACGACAAGTATTTCTTGGAACAGATGCTGACATTAGCTGAGCGGCATCCGGAAACCAATGTATTCCGTGCAAGGGCAAACTTCATCAATGCAGACGGCAAGGAGATTAACCGTTATGCCAGTGCTCCTGAGTGGGAGTCGTGGGACGACTATCTCTGGCATGTTTGTCGTAATTACCGTAGCCAAACCATTTCGGAGTGGATGTTCAGAAAGAAGGCTCTTGATGCTGTTGGAGGATATGCTATGTTGCCATTGGCATGGTATGCAGACTACCTTTCCGTCTTTCGTGTTGCTAAGGACGGTGGCATAGCATCAGTATCAAATATACTGGTGCATTTCAGACTCAGCGGTGACAACATCTCTTCGCAGGACAATAAGAACAATATCCAGAAGATTGTGGCTGCTAACCAATATCGTGTTGCGGTGGCCGAGTTACTGAAAGACCATGCAGACCGCGACAACCTGCTGGGTTCTCTTGACGGACTGTTGCGCCAGCATCGGAAATACAATCTCAAGCATACTCCTAAGGGTACGCTTGTGAAGTTGTATCTTGAAAGGAAGAAATATCAAGTACCAGGAAAGGCTATCTTGAAGGCACTCCTATAAGGTGCTCATATACTGCAATACGCTTTTCCAATAATTTGCTCTCATTGAGCATATTGCTCTGAGAACTCTGGGCATTAACTGCCAAGGTCTGCTGAAGAGTTTCATCAGCCAGCATACGGGTAACAGCCTTTGCGAAGTCTTCTGCGCTATCAGCTATCAGACAGTTCTTTCCATCAACAAAAGGTAGACCTTCACAGCCTTTGGATGTCGTTATTATTGGCGCACCGGCACATGCTGTGTCTATCAGTTTCATACGCATACCGCTACCTATTCTTATAGGTACGACAGACAATTTCCCGTTCAGGAACGATTGCAGGTCATCGATAAAACCAGAGAAAACTATTTCAGGACACAGTCCTGTTAATTTCTCTTTGGTCTTTGCATCCCAGTTGCCCGTAACATAGATTGTTGGCATTTTGATGCCTTGGGCTTTCATTGCCGGGGCAATTTCACTACAGAACCATAGCATTCCGTCGGCATTGGGGAAGTGGCTTCCATTACCGACAAATACCAAATCCTTGGCAGGTTTGAAGGACAGATGTTCAAGAGACACCGTCTGGGTAATAGCCGGCGAGGTGAACAGCTTGCCCTCTGGTAGATGGTCTTTCAAGATGTTTTTGTCAATGTCCGTCAACGTAATCACGGCATCGTATGCAGACAATGCAGCCAGCTCCTCTGCTTTCTTCTTCTCCCGCATCATGATGTCACTTGGCAGTACGTTCTTGAACATCTCGACCTCTATCTCATTACGTACGAAGCGTAACTCATGGTGAACAAACACCTTCTTGCACTGTTGTGGCAGAGCATAAACCAACGGCAGATAATCATAGAATTCAACTTGTACAATATCAAAACCTTTTGAGGCCACGTCGTTCACATAGCTACAGAATGAGATTGTCAGGTCGGAATTTTCCATATATAATGTAGAGTTGCTTCTGACGTAATCATCATGACTGGCATCCCATTTACGTCTCTTGCGTGCTATCTTTCGTTGCATGGAGTGCATCACAAAGTTATAGCTCTTGCACTGCATCTTGTCTTTCCGTGACATACCGCAATAAGGGCTGAGTTCGGGATGGCTCATCAGAAACTCGTGTTCTGTCTCATCATCAAAGATATAGAATGTGACATCGGGCCATAGTTTCTTCAATTCATCAATGTATGCCTTATCTGCACTATGGTGAACATACAACAGCACTGATAGGTCATGATGCTTCCTGACATTGTCGGCCATCATAAAGAATGCCTGATTTCCACCATTTGTCAATGGATAGGGTATCCAAGGAGTAATATACAATAACTTCATAATCCGGAATTTAGGTTGACATAGGGCCCTTACAGTTGCTGCATGTCATACAGACGCTTGTAATAGCCATTCTTAGCAATGAGTTCGTCGTGCTGACCAGACTCTACAATCTCGCCTTCATAGAGCACGTAGATCTCGCTGGCATTTTTGATAGTAGAGAGACGGTGAGCAATGGCAATAGTAGTGCGCGACTTCATCAAACGCTCCAAAGCTTCCTGTACCAGGCGCTCTGACTCGGTATCGAGTGCTGACGTCGCTTCGTCAAGAATAAGAATAGGTGGATTCTTCAGAATGGCGCGGGCAATGCTGACGCGTTGACGCTGACCGCCAGAGAGTCTGCCGCCGCGGTCACCAATCATCGTGTCGTAACCATGCTCACTTTCCATGATAAATTCATGGGCGTTAGCTATCTTCGCAGCCTCAATGACCTGTTCCATCGTGGCATTCTCCACACCAAAGGTGATATTATTATAGAAGGTATCGTTAAAGAGGATGGCTTCCTGGTTGACGTTGCCTATCAGCGCACGCAATTCTGAGATACGTACCGTCTTGATGTTCTTCCCGTCAATCAGCACTTCACCCTCGTTGACATCATGGTAACGGGGAATCAGGTCTACCAGTGTAGATTTACCCGAACCCGACTGTCCCACCAATGCGATGGTTTTGCCCTTGGGCACCTTCAGGTTGATGTTTTTCAGCACCTGACGCCCCTCAACATAGCTGAACGACACGTTACGCAGTTCAATATCCTTCTCAAACGATGTCATCGGTTGAGGCTCTGTTGGTTCCTTGATGGGGTTGTCAGCCTTGAGGATAAAGTCGATACGGTCCATCGATGCCAGTCCGACTGGTATCTGGTAGGTGGCCTTCGACAGTTCCTTGATAGGATTGATGACGCTATACAGAATGACCATATAGAAGATAAACGTCGATGCATCGATAAGGTTCGACTCACTAAGAATAAGGTAGCCACCAAACCACAGCACCACGACGATGATAACCGTTCCTAAGAATTCCGACATGGGGTGAGCAGCACTCTGGCGGATAGCCATTGCATTGACGTTTGAGCGGTATTGGTCATTGATATTGATAAAGCGTTGCAACATCTTATGCTCAGCAATGAATGCCTTGATGATACGCAAACCGCCCAGCGTCTCGTCAAGTTGTGCCAACAGGTCGCCCCACTGGTTCTGCACCGTTGCCGACTGTGACTTCAGCTTACGGCTTACCGTACCCATTATCCAACCAGCTATTGGAGCAATGATGAGTACGAAGAGTGTCAGTTGCCAGCTGACCCATATCATCGTCGAGAAACATACGATGATGGCGATAGGCTGGCGGATGAGCATATCAATACTGCTGGTGATGGAGTTTTCTACGGCACCTACATCCGACGACATACGGGCAATTATATCGCCCTTACGCTCGTCAGAGAAGAAACTCAGTGGCAGACGTAGCACCTTCTCGTACACCTCGATGCGAATATCGCGAACCACACCTGTTCTGAGTGGTATCATCACGGCGGACGAAGCGAAGTAGCCCAACGTCTTGATACCTGTCATAATAACAAGTGCTAGTCCCATATATACCAGCGTCAGGAAAGCACCGTGAATGCTAATCAGTTCCTGTACCCACGCGTAGGCGTTGTTGACGATGAGTTCCTTGTCCAGCGTATCCCATGACCAAGGTTTGTAGGTATATACCTGTGTATCTATCTTGAACAGGATGTTCAGAATGGGTATCAGCACGGCGAAGGAGAACACGTTCATCCACTGTGACAGGAAGTTCAGCACCACCGACCATCCCAAGTATTTACGGTATGGGCGGAGGTAGCGCGCCATGACGGAGAAAAACTGTTTCAGCATATCTTGTTATATTTTGGCTACAAAGGTACAAAATAATTCATAATTCATAATGCATAATTCATAATTATTTCGTAATTTTGCGCCCATGAACAAAAAAACAGTATGGACATATCTGTCACCACTGGCCAGCATGCTGCTGAACTTGCTACTGGCTTACGTGGTGTATTTCATAGCGCGCATGGTGTTTCTGGCAGAGAACTGGAACTTCTATGCCGACAACCTGACGTGGCCCCATTTCTTGGAAATGATGCGTGGTGGACTGATGTTCGATACCACGGCCATCCTCTATACCAATGCTTTGTGGATTGTCATGGTGCTGTTCCCCCTGCATTGGAAGGAGAACAAAACCTATCATAACATTTGCCGATGGGTATTCGTGGTGGTTAATATCCTGACACTGGCGGTCAACCTTGTCGATACGGTGTATTTTCGCTATAGTATGCGACGCACCACAACGACCATCTTCCAGGAGTTCCAGAACGAGAACAACCTTGGTGGTATCTTCTGGACAGAGATGGTGAGCCACTGGTACTTCTTCGTACTGGCAGGTCTGGTAGCATGGGGCTTATGGAAACTGTATGTGAAGTCTGATATCAGCGAACTGAAGAAACGGCTTCCCGTTTACTATCCCGTGATGCTGGTGTCGCTATTGGGCTTTGTACCGTTTTGCGTGGCTGGTATGCGTGGCGGTTGGACGCGCGACATTCGTCCAATCACCGTGTCGAATGCTAATAATTACTGCGACCGTCCTACAGAAACGGGTCTGGTGTTGAATACCCCATTCTCGCTGATACGTACCATCGGCAAGAACAACTTTGAAGTCATTGCCTATTATGATGCTAAGCAGTTGGAGCAGATATACACCCCTATTCATCAGCCGCAATGCCGCCATCCATTCATGAAGAAGAATGTGGTGGTGATTATCATTGAGAGTTTTGGCAGAGAATATATAGGGACGTATAACCAGGATGCCGGCTATCCTTCGCAGACTCCGTTTACCGACTCGCTATTGGCACATGGGGCACTGACCTACCGCTACAGCTATTGCAATGGCCGCAAGTCTATTGACGGCATGCCGTCGATACTCTCGTCAATACCGATGTTTGTCGAGCCGTTCTTCCTGTCGCCTTACAGTGTCAATGACGTGTCGGGACTGGCAGACTGTTTGAATGGCAAAGGTTACGAGACGGCTTTCTTCCATGGGGCCGAGCGCGGCTCGATGGGCTTTATGGCCTTCGCCCGTGCTACGAAGTTCAAAGAGTATTATGGTCGTGAGGACTTTGTCGCTGACCCGCGTACCAAGGGTGACGCGGAATATGATGGTTGGTGGGGTATTAGCGACGAGCCGTTCATGCAGTATATGTGTCAGAAGATAACCGACATGAAGCAACCCTTTATGACGGCGCTGTTCACATTGTCCAGTCACCATCCGTTCCGAGTACCTGATGCATATAAAGATGTTTTCAAGAACGAAGACCCTGAGATGGAAATCTATCCGGTAATACGCTATACCGACATGGCGCTACAGCATTTCTTCGAGAGTGCTAAGAAACAACCGTGGTACGAGAACACCATCTTTGCCATCACCAGCGACCACACGAATATGACGAAATACCAGCACTACCGCACGGATATTGGAGGCTTCGCGTCGCCTGTCATCTTCTACGATCCCAGTGGCGAGATGGGTGAGGGAATGGTGGATGCCATTGCCCAGCAGACCGACATCATGCCAACTATCTTGGAACATTTGGGTTATGACCAGCCCTATCTGTCCTTTGGCGTGGATTTGCTGACGACACCTGCTGAGGACACATGGGCGGTGAACTACCTGAACGGTATCTACCAGTATGTCAAGCACGGTCATATCCTGCAATTCGATGGTCAGCGGACATGTGGCGTCTATGCACTTACCGACTCACTGATGAAGACCAACATGATGGGCAAAGTAGCTGAACAACCACAGATGGAGCGTGAGTTGAAAGCCATCATCCAGCAGTATATGGAGCGAATGACACAGAACAGATTGATCATTAAGAACTAAGAATTTTTGTGTAGCATGAAACTCATCAAGCAAGGTTTTATATATTATGTATTGGCAACCATCCTGGGTGGTTTGCTACTCCTATTTTATATACAGGGTGATAGCGTGGCCTCATCGCTCGACGCTACTGGCTGGCTGTTCTTCATTACCTCCTGTTTCTCGCATGCTGCCATCCTGCTACTGGCCTTATGGCTGGTGTCCTTTCTGCCGTGGGCATTGCTAAAACTTCGTCGACTGGCTATTACGCTATTTGTGACGGCTACTAGTCTGCTCATGATGACGGGCTTCATCAATATGCAGGTGTACAAGATTTATCGTTTCCACCTGAACGGCTTCATTCTCAATATGTTGACGGGTCCTGCGGCTGGCGACATCTTTGACTTCAGCTGGCAGCTCTATGCCACTGAAGGTCTCATGCTTGCCGTTATCGTGGCTCTGTGTATCGGTGGCTGGTGGCTCAGCGGACGTATGCTCCAGTACTGGCAGAAGCGCTACACTGTCATCTCCATCCTGTCACTTGTCGGCACATTGCTTATTGCCAACGCCATCCATGTCTATGGCTCATTTGTCTTCAAGCCGACGGTGCTCAAGTGTGTCAAGTTAGTACCTTACTACTTCCCACTATCTACCAGCGATTTGTTGGAGGATATGGGTTTTGAGCGCAACGTCATGCAGGTTGACGAAACCACTGGCGGCGACCTTGTCTATCCGCTACACCCTATCAAGACAGACCAGACGCTTAGCCGGCGCCCCAACATCCTGATTATCCTTATTGACTCATGGAGCCGCAGGGCACTCACTGAGGAGTGTATGCCCAACCTCTGGCAATTGGCGCATGAGGAACAGTGGTACCAGAACCACGTCAGCTGTGGCAATGGCACATCGTATTCCGTCTTCGGCATGTTCACGGGTTTACAGCCTTCTTACTGGACGGCGTGGGACACCAACCGTACCAGTCCGGTGCTTGTTGACGAACTACTGAAGCAGGGCTATAACGTCCGCACCTATCCCAGCGCCTCGCTCGTTGACCCACCCTTTGCTCGCATGCTCTTCGGTCACGTGCCCAACCTCCGCATACGTACGGCAGGCAATACGTCCTATGATCGCGACATGAACATCAAGGAAGACCTTATCAGCGACCTGCCTACGCTAAAGGACGGCAATAAGCCCTTCTTCGCCTTCATCTTCTTCGACCTGCTGCATGCCTACAGCCTGCCTAAGGAGTTGCTCACGCGTTTCCAACCATCGTGGGAATATGGCCGCTTCGACGAGCTACACAACGACATGGATCCCACACCCTTCTGGAATCTCTATCGCAACTCAGCCTACCAGACCGACAAGATGGTGGGTGAGATAATCAGTCAGATGAAGCAGTTGGGCATGTACGACAATACCTTAATATATATTACAGGCGACCACGCACAGGAGTATAATGAGAACCACAAGAACTACTGGGGCCACAACTCCAACTTCACCCAGTATCAGATTGGTGTGCCCCTCATCGTGCACGAGCCAGACACATCTTCCATCACCCATCATCCATCAACCATCTATACCCACCGCACCACGCATCTCGACTTCGTGCCCACCTTGATGCACGACTACCTGGGTGTGACCAACCCCATTGACGACTATAGCAATGGCTACTTGCTCAGCGACACCACGCCCCGTCTCTGGCACTATGTAGGCAATGAGCTGCGCTACGCCTTCATCGTCGAGGGCGACACCATCCTCACCAAGGAGGGTGCCGGATACATCGAGGTTACCGACGAGCACTTGAATCCCGTTCCCAACTACCACATCAATCCCAAGGCCTTCGATGCTGCCATCAAGCGTCTCAATAGGTTCTTCAAGTAGCACATCAAAAAGATTATTGCATTAAAATAGGGTTCACATTCACGCGCAATCTGTTGATATACAGCGTCGTAAGTGTGAACCCATTATCTATTATTCTCCTTTAATTTCCTTAATACGTTGTTTAGCAATGGCTTCAATCTCACTGTCACCACACTGCACAAGTTTACTGTAGTATTTCAAGGTTGATTTCTTATCTCCCATTATATAATAAATATGTGCGATGTTTGATGCTACAATGATGTCATCAGGGGCATCCTTGTATATAGATAAGTAGATAGGTAATGCTTCTGAATAACGTTCAGAAATAGCAAGCAGTGACGCTTTATTGGAACGAAAGATGATATCTGTTGGATATAGTTGTAACAACCACTCTACTAATTGCGACGCATCGTCGCTTTGTCCTGCATCATACAGCTGTGCAAAGAAGTCCTGCATGCTATCCTTTAAAACGTCTTCAGCATCTTCCAACGGCTGATTTAAAGTCCAAAGCCATTTGTTCCCATTTTTCTTCGAACGATTTAAAACATGTCGAAGCTCCTGCATGGCCTCAGAATAAAGATGTTGTCTAAACAACATTGTTACCTTACCAAAAGGCAAGTCCAATCTGTCAGGGAAGCGCCTGATTCCCATATCTAATTTGTCATAGCCTATCTGTAAGATAGAATCATTATAAGACTCGATGCCATACATATATCCTGCAACAATGCCTGTACTATCTACTAATTGTAATGCTTCTTGGTTGTCATCAGGAGCTGTCGTGGTGAGGGTTACGACATTGGTCATAGCCAACTTTATAAAATAGTTATACCACGCAGCATAAACATCAGGCGATTCTGGCTCAGACTTTTCCCATTCTTCTATCACAGCCTTCAACGCATGTTCGTCGCTGTCTCTAACACAAGTTAGATATTTGTCATACCAGCTGTTTTGGGCATTGACTATACTTATTGAACTCGTAACGAGAAGTAATAATAAAATTATACGCATCATGTATGTTTTAATAAAAAACAAGGTTATTATTGATTTCTGGTTATGACTTGGCTTCATTGTTATCATTACGTTTCGCGTTTCTGCCTGCAAAGGTAATCACTTTTCTTGAATCTTCCAAGCTTTTCGTGGAGGAATCAAAAACATTGCCTAGTGATTTTTGCATGAAAACAAGTGTCACTGTCACGGCTAACGTGCAGAATCATTGTGCGTTAGGTGTGACACTTGTTTACAAAGATTACAATTCCTGCAAGAGCGAAATACACGCGAAAAATGCAATGGTCGCAGGGGTACCTCTATACTACCTCTGTACTACCTCTTGCGACAAGAGGTACCCTTCGGGAACCCCTTGTGTACACTGGCAGTTTGAAGGATTGGGGTACCTGGGGAGGTCTAGCCGAAAATTGTACAGCTAATACAGATTCGTATTAGCTTATCCTGTCTCTGTATTAGCTGTTCCCGCAACTGGCTACAGCTGTCTCAGAGCTGGGTTAGCTGTACTCGCACGAAGCCACAAAAACTGGTTTAATCGACGAATGAGCCTAACATGACGCTAAGAACGACTAAAAAGGAGAAAAAGAGCAGTTGAGTTAACATTCATTTTGATATACTGTAAAGAAAACAGAACTGTCTGATAATAAAATACTTGCATGGTCATTTGTAGATTAATTAACAAAAACCTCAAAAAAACAAGTGTCACACTAAACGTACTAACACACAGAGAGTTAGGCGTGACAGTGATGCTTTTTTTCTTGCAAAATCTTTATAGGACGGAGTTGGCTCTTTCTCGACTTACTTCTGCTTCAAATCGTGGGAAGTAAACTGAAGGAGGGCACGAGCCTGCTGCAACTGGCGCTGGCCGTCGCCACCCTCGTGGGCTATCATGCTGTTAGCTTCGAGGTCGTAGGCCATCCAACCGGTACTGTCGTAGAGCGACAGGCAGTCGGTAGAGGTGTGCCAAGCTATGGGATGCGTATAGCCGCAACTCATGACAACAGCGGTGATTAGCGCAAGGATGGGGACAAGTACTGCCAGCTTCTTCATGACTCAGATGATTGATGTGTGGGTAATGTAAGTACCATACGGGTGCCGCCAACATAGAGGCTGTCGATATCGAGGGTAGCGCCCAGTCGCTGAGCCAGCTGACGGCAAAGGAAAAGACCCATGCCCAGACCTTCGTTGAAGTTGTTGAGTTTGGTGAACTGCGTGAAGGCGCGTTCCTGGCCTTCCTTGGGGATGCCAGGACCAGTGTCGGCGACGTAGAAACAGATGTGGCCTGCTTTCTGCTCACAACCGATGGTAATCTGTCCCTGTAGCGTATATTTGTTGGCATTATGCAGCAACTCGCTGAGAATCTTCGTCAGGTAAGCCTTGCTGGTGGTAACCGTCAGATTGTCTGCAGGTATCTGCACTTTCAGCTCTACGGTGTCTGGGTTGCGCATCACGATGTCGCGTACCACCTCCTGACAGAGTGCACTGCAATCAACGAGGTCGGTCAACGGTGTCTCGCCAGTCTGTTCCAGTTCCAGCACCTTCTTCCAGTTGTCAATGATGCTGGTGATGGTCTGACCGTTCAACTTGATTTCACGTGTGACATCATCCAAGTCCTTTTCGCCCATAAGACTATGACCGTCGCGCAGCACCTGAGCAAAACCGCTGATGATATTCAGAGGAGTACGTATCTGGTGGAACATATCCTGGATGAATGCCGTCTTCTTCTGGTCAGACTCCTCTGCCAGCGTTTTGGCAACTGTCAGTTCCTTATTCTTTCGTTCTGTCTCACTGCGGGCCGTTTTCAGTTCTGCCACGTGACTGGCAATGGACTGTTGCATAGTATGGAAACTGTTCTGCAACTTACCCACCTCGTCGATGCGTGTGCTGGGAGGTATCTGACGGTCGAAATGTCCTGCTGCAATAGCGGTTGTCTGTCGGGTCAGCGTGGTGACAGGTCTCACGGTTCTGCGAATAATGTAATAACAGATGGCAAACATAAACAACAGACCAAAGACAATGATGCTGACAATGACCATAATCATGTTGTTGTAGTCCCTGAAGATGTCTTCCTCAGGACATACAAGAACCAGTCGCCAACCGGAGTCGGACAACGGCTGTTGCAAGACCAGGCAGTCGCGACGCTTCAAGTCGTTCATCTTTGCATCTGCTTTGCTAGACGCAATGATAGTATTCTTGGCACCCACGAGGATGAAGTAGGAGTCGGGATAGCGCCATTCCTGCATCAGAATCTGGGAAAGCATGCGCTGCGAGAGGTCAACAGATATCACGCCAATGGTTCTGCCGTTGTTGGTGACTAGCGGCTTACAGAAGCTGGCAATAACATCGCGTGAATAGATACCGCTGGGGTTATAGTCTTGGAAGGGATCCACCCAGCAGGCCTTGCCTTGCTTCATGGGTTCCTGATACCAGTCCATGTTGAAGTAACGGTAATCGTCACTGCCTTCGTTCTCTGTCTCAATATGTCCCTCGTTATTAAAGGAGTAGGCAGAGAAGTAGCGGCCCTCACTGGGGAAGAAGTCAGGCACCATGGCAATACTGCACCCGTTAAGCATGGGATTAATTGTCAATATGCGTGCCGATAGTGCCAGCAACGAGTCGGGTTGCAGATTGCGAAGCACTTGCCAGTCGGTGTTGAGTGTGGCAACCTCTACTTCGTCCATGATGCCGGTAAGGCGCTGTGCCGTATTGGTGAGCATCTGCCCAGACTCCTCGATAGCAGCCTGTCGTACGGATGCCTTCGAACGGTGTATGAGGATAGTCATGGTCACCGCGAAGATAACCACGACGAACGTCAGGATGCTGACGCTCAGACGGACGGATACCGACTTGTTGATATATCTGCTGACCGTATTCATATTCTTTTCAAGCTCCCATTTTTTCTGCGCCAGCGCCTATTCCCTGTGCTTCCTGTAAGTACTTGTCGAGAAGCGTAGTCACCTGATTGGTGTTTGCTAACATATCATCGACGGTACTGCCGAAGTCCTCTGCTGTCAGGTCATGGTGATAGTCGCAGATGGCACGGGCCTCTGTCAGGATATTCCTTACGGGCTGCTCCATCTCTTCCGACATCTGGTGCAGCACGTTAGTCTTTAGTTGTTCCTCTTCCTTAATGCGGTTGTAGGCGATGCCCAGTTCCTGGTTCTGCTGCTCCTGTGTTTCTGTCTCCTGACGCAGCTGGCCAATGTATTGGCGGAGGGCCTGCTGCATCTTCCTGAATCGTCGCTGCAGCTTACCTATCTCGTCAGGGCGTTTGCTGTCAGGTACTTCATCGGTAAATTCTCCTTCCGCTGTCAGTGCAGTAAAGTTGGCAAGCCACCTGAGCGAACGCAGGTTACGGTCAACGATAACAAGGCAGAACACGAGCAACAGCAGCAATCCCACCGCCATGATGATGCGTGCTGTACGATACAGCTTGTTGTAGGACGCGAAGATGTCGCGCTCAGGACAGATGATGGCTACGCTCCAGCCCGTATATTTAAAGGGTTTGTAGAATACGTAGCAGGGTTCATCATTGATGTTCACAATGTGATGACCTGTCTCACCGGCCAACATGGCTTCGCCAATGCCTCTCCAAATGGAGTCCTCACGTTCCATGGTCTGGGTGAACACCGTTTCATAGAATAGCTTTGTTGTGTCGGGATGCACCAGATAGGTGCCACCCTTGCCCAGCAAGACACTATAGGAATGGGGGTAGGGCTTGATCTTACTGATCGTGGAGGAGAACCAGTCGAGACGGATGTCAACAGAGAGCACACCCACCACATGGCCCTTCGCATCGTGGATGGGCTGACTGTAGCTGGAGAAGATATCCTTAATGACGATGCCTTCTTTCGTGTCTTCAAAGTAGGGCTCTATCCAGTAGGGCTTGTCGAGAAGCGAAGGAATGAGATACCAGTCCATGCAATGGTACTGGTAATGGTCTGTTCCCACCTGTTTGGTCTGTATGGAGTCTGCGTTGTTATAGGAATAGGCACAGAAATAGCGGCCTTTCTCCTTATAATAATTGGGCTCGAAGCTGATGCTGCAACCGGTCAGGTCTGGATTGTTCTCCAGCAATTTCCTGCTAAAGTCGAACATAAGGTCGGGCTCGTCAAGATGGCTCTCCATGACTACCAACATGTTGTTGGCTGCCACCTCGGCACGGTGAAGGGTATTGTCAATATGCAGCACAGCACCCTCAATGGTCTTGGTGGCCTTGTTCCAGGCTTCTTCACGCACCACCTCGCGCGTCTCAGAGAACATGAGGGCAAAAGCTGCGGTGAAGATAGCCGCCACGAAAACCACTACCCAGAAACTCAGTCTTCTGGATAGCGAACTGCGGATATATCGTATCACCCACTTCATAAGCCCATTATCTCCTGATATGTTACCGGACGTGCTATCAGTCCACTCTCTGTCATCATTTGCGAGGCTTTCTGTACCATATCCTCTCGTACGCGGAACTCACGTTTGCCCGTGTCCTTGTTGATCTGCAGTCGCAGACATTCCTCCAGCATTAGCTTTTGCATGTGGCGGTTGGTGGGAGAATGATACTTGCGAACATATTTCATGACGATTTCGAGTGCTTCCTTGGGATGTTGGGCAGCCCATTCCCATCCGCGACGACTGGCTTTGGCAAATTTCTGGCAGGCAGTACGATGCTTTTCAAAGTAGTCGCGCTTCACATAGACACCCATCTCCTGGATGTTATAGTCGTGGTCGGAGAATCGGTAGATGCTCTCTTCAGTGAGCTTGAAGCCAGATTGCAGCAGCTGGTAGTACTCATTATAGCTGACCACCATCGTGGCATCGACAGCACCGCTGAGGAAGAGGTTGATGCCACTGGTGAATCGCACCCACTTATATTGTGTCCCCTCGCGACGATCCATGATGTAGGTCAGGTAGTTAGGGTCGGAATTGAAGATAGCCACCTTCTTACCTTTCATCTTTAGTGGGTCGGTATTCCAGCGCGAGATGAGCATGTTACTGCTGTTCATGGATTCCTGGAAGATGTTTACCAACGGGAATCCTTGGGAAATGAAGTCCATAGCCGATAGGAGCGAAAACATAGCGGCGTGACACTGTTGGGACTTCAGTCGTGTCAGTGCTGAACTAGTCAGGGTGGGGTGCTGAATATCGACATCAAGACCTGCCTCCTTGTAGAACCCACGCTCGTAGGCTACATAATAACCAGCAAACTGTGCCTGAGCCATCCATGCAGTGGTAAACACGAAACGCTCATGTTGCGCCCTTGCAATGATGGTTGATAGCAACAACAACGTTATCACTATGGCTAATTGTCGATAGTTTTTACCTTTCATGCCTAGTTAGTGCTTTCTAAGCTGCAAAGGTAAAAAAAATAATTGAAAAGAGAAAGTTTTTTGGTGTAAAACTACACAATTTTATTCAAAATTACTTATTCTTCAGGTCGTGGCTGGTCAACTGAAGGATAGCCTTTGACAAACGAAGCAAGCGCTCGCTGTCGTTACTCTCATTGGCAATCATGCTGTTGGCATCAATGTCGTAGGCCATCCAACCTGTAGTGTCATACACAGATACGCAACTGGTAGAGTTGTGATAGGCCATCGGCTGACGATAGCTGCTGCTGGCGATGTCACGGCTAAAACGGAAGTCGTCGTGACGGATACTCAACTGGCCGAGTAGGGTGGCGGCGAGGTCGCTCTGGTTGCAGAGACAGTCAATAACAACAGGCTGGCGGACGGCACCACCTACCCACAGCATGGGGATATGGTTGTAGAGACGCGTGCTCTCGTCAATGCCTTTGTAGCGATAGCCGTGGTCGGGCAGAATGACAACCAATGTGTTCTTCCAAGTGGGTGTCTTGCGCAAGTCGTCGATAAAACGGCCGATACACTGGTCCAGGTAGTTGAAGGCATTATACACCTCATCGTCCAGTACCTTTGTGGGGACGTCCCATGGTTCATGACTGGATAGGGTGAGCAGCGTCTTCATCCAAGGTTTGTTGTTCTGTTCTTTCTGGATATCAGCTAAGAGCGTATCGAACATAATATCATCGCGCACACCCCACTGACAAGTGGACTGTTCGTCACTCGTGTAGTCGGCTTTCCATACCAGACGGTCGTAGCCCGTCCCCAATACGTAGCTCCGCATATTGGTGAAGTTGATGTCGCCACCATAGTAGAAGGTGTTCTGATAGCCAGCCTGTCCAAGAGAATGGGCTATCGATGGCATCTTGCGACTCTTCTCAGGTACCTTCATGACTGACGTGACGGGGAAAGCGGGATAGCCACTGAGGATACTCACCATACCTTTGTCGGTGCGCCATGAGTTGGCGTAACACTCTGAAAAATAGATGCCTTCCTGTGCCAACTGGTTCAAACGAGGCGTTATCTCTGGATGACCGCCTATCTCGGTAAACTGTCCACCACAACTCTCCATGACGATAATTAGGATGTTGGGGCGCTGAGTAGTAAGCAAGGTGTCAGCATTCGTACTGTCGGTATAGAACAGACTATCGGTCAGTGCTTTACACTCGTCATCAGGCATGTAGTTGTAGCTGACGATGTAGCTGCCTGACTTTCCTAACGACGAGAGGAACGAGAAGACAGGATTGACAGCAGCATGGTTTAAGAACTGATTCTGTGAGAAATACACCTGTCCGATGTTCGTCGTTGACTCACCCAGACCACCGCGAATACCAATGATGATAGGTCCAATGAGTAGCAGGGCAACGATGGTGCCCAGTATGCGATGGTATGCACGCTGAAAACGAGTGTGAAGACTGGTAAAAGCTAGATAAATGAGTACTACTAGTATAATTAGCATGACTAGCCTCAATAGCAAGTAGCCTGTCGTCACACTGGCCATGGCCTCAGTAGGCGTCTCCAAATACTGCAGACACGATGCATCGAGTTTGAAGCGCCAGAAAGGGTAGAGGCTAGTGTCAGCGACAAAAGCCAACGAGAAGGCCACAGCCACCACCATATTATATATAAGGTACGCGATGCGAGGCATCTTCACCCATAGCGAGAAAATAGTAAGCAGGAAGGGTACGCAGAAAAAGTATAGCGCTGTAGAAAGGTCGAGCGACAGACCATGCCACACGACAGCGGCATAGTCGCTCAACGATAGACTCTCGCCACATGCCAGCATAAACACCAACTTGGCAACCACGAACAATGCGATAGTCACCAAGTAGTATTTCAGCAGGTATAGTGCGCGCTGTAACATCTATTATCTCTTATCCTTTATCTATTATCTCACCCAATAGAGTAGCACTCGTTGAACCCGTGATGCGGACGCGCACCGTCTCACCGATATGGTGCGAACCCTTGTCGACAACGACGGCCTTGTTCTGCTCAGTACGTCCCATCAGCTGTTCGCGGCTGCGCTTCGAGAACGACTCCAGCAGGACGTCGAACTCCCGGCCTTCGTCTTTCTTGTTCTGCCGGGCCGATATCTCTGTTTGCAGGGCGATGAGCTCGTTCAGACGGCGAATCTTCTCCTCCTCAGGAACGTCGTCGGGCAAGTGCTTGGAGGCATAGGTGCCTGGGCGCTCGGAGTATTTGAACATAAAGGCCGAGTCATACTGCACCTCGCGCATAAGGCTGAGCGACAACTGGTGGTCTTCCTCTGTCTCGGAGTGGTAGCCCACAAAGATGTCGGTAGAGAGACCACAATCGGGAATGATGCGACGAATGGCTGCCACACGGTCCAGATACCACTCGCGGGTATATTTACGGTTCATCAACTTCAAGATGCGGTCGGACCCGCTCTGCACGGGCAGATGGATGTGTTTGCAGACGTTGGGCATGTCGGCAATGACGTGCAGCGTCTCGTCGCTCATATCCTTCGGATGACTCGTCGTAAAGCGGATGCGCATCTGGGGGGCCTCCTCAGCTACCCTGCGCAACAGCTGCGGAAACGTTATAGGGCTGGCTGTTGCTTCCACTTGAACGCGGTCTGCTGCGGCTTCTAAAGCCCCCTCTACTTGGAGGGGGTTGGGGGAGGCTTTATACGAATTTACATTCTGTCCCAGCAGCGTCACCTCCTTGAAGCCGCGGTCACGCAGGTCGCGTACCTCACGCAGGATGCTCTCTACATCTCTTGAACGCTCGCGGCCACGGGTGTAGGGTACGATGCAGTAGTGGCAGAAGTTGTTACAGCCACGCATAATACTTACAAAACCGCCAATCTTCGCACCGTGTAGGCGCTGCGGAACCACGTCGCGGTAGGTCTCCGTGGTCGACAGTTCTATGTTCATCGCCTTATGTCCCAACTCAGCCTGTGCTATCAGGTCGGGCAGCGACATATACGAGTCAGGACCAGCCACCAGGTCGCAATGGTGGTTCTGCAGCAGGTCGTCCTTCACGCGCTCGGCCATGCAACCCAGCACGCCGACTATCAGTCCCTGCTGACAGGTCTTCTGGCGCTGACGGCGCAGGGCGTCCAGCGCCTCCAGACGGTGATAAATCTTCTGTTCGGCATTGTCGCGTACCGAGCAGGTGTTCAGGAATACGGCGTCAGCCTCATCCAGCACTTCCGTGGTCTCGTAGCCAGCCATCTGCATCACGGAGGCTACCACCTCCGAGTCTGCCACATTCATCTGGCAGCCGTAAGTCTCAATATACAGTTTCTTCATAAACAGTCTTTTTCAAACTGCAAAGGTACGAATAAGTGAGCGAAATGCCAAATATATTTGAACATTTCCGTTCGCACAGAGAGTCCCCGTGTGTTTCGGTGGCCCCACCGTTTTCTACTGCTCCGACCGTCTTCTCTTGATTTATATCAAGAAAGCAGGGTGAAAAGAGAATGAATGTTGCAAGATGTTAACAATTTGTTGAAAATGTATAACTTTGCAGATAAAATAGAATTACTATGATGAAGAAACACATGATGCAACAGTTAGTTCTGCTGTTGGCATTGCTGTTTGGCTGCAATATGCAGGCAGGAGCCGAGGAAAATGCCCAGTTGTTGAAACTCAAAGCTGAGATGCTGAAGTATATCAGTTCGCCTGACCGTGACCAGTTTATGGCTATTACCAAACAACTCATGGCCGAGTCGCAGCAGGCTGGTGACGAACGCATGTACTATACTGCCTGGGGCAATCAGGCCGTCTATGAGGCAACTCACCAGTATTATACACAGGCGCAGGCCGTCAGCAACGACATTATGGCTTATGCCCGTAAGCACGCCAGCCACTATGGCGAGTACATGGCGCTGCACACTCAGGCCGTCACCAAGCTGCAGATGCAGAAATACGACGAGGCTGAGCAGGCCTTCCAGCAGACTGTCGACTTTCATCACAAGCATTTCCCGCAGGAGAGTGCTGCTGAGGACATACAAGAGCTGATGAAGATAGCCAACCACCGCCGTGATGCTCAGGCAAGCGTCAAGTATGCCCGTCAGATACTGGCTGAACCTAACGTGGCACCGATTCACAAGGGGCGTGCGCTGTTCCGACTGAGCCAGATGGCCTTTAACAAACGCGATGTCGAGTTGTTTAATACGGTCTATCAGCGCATGGACAGCTTGAAGCAGACCACAGGCATCGGCACGCGTGAGCCGGTTGTCGAGGTCAACTACCTGATTCTGAACGGCCGTTACGAAGAGGCCTTGAAGCTATGCGACAAGCTCTGCGGAACAGACAGAGTAGAGCGACTGGCTCAGATTTACCACTTGATGGGCGACAACGACAAAGCCTATGAGTACATGGCGAAGTTCAAGAAGATGAACGACTCCATCGTTCTCGTCTCCCATGGCAATATCGTAGCCAGCTGCTATGTTCAGATGAATAATGAACGCATGAAGCTGGAGCAGCAGCTGCTGACCAGCGACTACAATAAGCTGCGCAACAAGTACTATGCGGCCATTGCCGTCGCCGTCTTTGTGCTCCTGCTGCTGGTCATCCTGCAGCGCCAGCGTCGCGTCAAGTCACTCAGAGCCGACAACGTCAAGCTTGACGAGGCCCGCCAGGAGGCAGAGAAGGCGCTGGACGTGAAGAACGAGTTCCTGGTCAACATTACTAACGAGTTGCGTGAACCGCTAAACCCCATAACCGGCTTCTCCGACATCATGGGTACTGCCGACTACCAGCTGCAGCCTGAAGAGCGTGAGGTGATGAGCCGCCACATCAAAGACAGTTCAAAGGTGCTTCAGAAGCTGATTGACGAAATGGCCGAATTGAGCTTCTATGAGAGCAAGAACGCCCTGCCGCTCGACACCAAGATTCATCCTAACATCCTGTGCAGTCACATGGTTGACGCCATGCAGCCCCGTTGTCAGCCGGGCGTTAAGATGGTGTACCACTCGCAAGTGGCCGACGAAAAGAGTATTCTCAGCAATATGGACGGTATGGAGCATTTGCTTGGTCAGCTCCTGGATAATGCTATTCACTTTACGGATAAGGGTCAGATAACGTTGACCTGCGAAGACTTGGGCGACAAGCTACGTTTCAGCGTTACCGATACGGGTTGTGGAATTCCCGCTGACCGGCAGGATAAGATTTTTGAAACATTTACCGAACTATCCGAAAAGAAACAGCTAAATGGTTTGGGACTGAGTATCTGCCTGGCCATACTGCGCCATCTGGGTGGCCAGCTAATCCTGGATAAGGACTACACCGATGGAGCCCGCTTCTATTTTGACCTGCCTGTTGCAGACAGATGAAAAAGAATAATATTGAGCTGACTTTCTAAAGTGGGCTCAATAATATAAAGATTGTATGCGTAAAAAAAAGTTTCACCTTCACATGCAAATAGCTGGCTGACAGCTAATTAGGTGTGAACCTTGTTATTTGTGCGCCATGGAACTACAGCCTATGGAATCGTACCGATAGTTTGTGAAATAGTACCGATAGTTGGTAGGGTGGCTACCAAGTATCGGTACGGTCGCTACCAAGTATTGGTACGGTGCGTACCAAGTATTTGCACTAAAACTGGTACTATAGTTAAACAATGTTAAACGATGATACAGTAGCTGCCTGTGCAGGAAAAGTCATATTTTAGCGGTTGATGTCAACACCAAATATATGGAACCGCATGCGGATGGTGCCGGAAAACAAGTTTCACGCCTAACGCTGTGTATGACAGGACGTTAGGCGTGAAGGTGATACTTATTTCCAAGCAAAAATTACTTAGGCTGCTTGCCGATGTAGGCGAGGATACCACCATCGACATAGAGCACGTGGCCGTTGACGGCGTCTGAGGCATGAGAAGCCAGGAAAACAGCAGGACCACCTAGTTCCTCAGGATTGAGCCAGCGACCGGCAGGCGTCTTGGCACAGATGAACGAGTCGAACGGATGACGGCTGCCATCGGCCTGACGCTCACGGAGCGGAGCAGTCTGGGGTGTGGCGATGTAGCCAGGACCAATGGCATTGCACTGGATGTTATACTCACCATATTCTGAGCAGATGTTGCGGGTTAGCATCTTCAGACCACCCTTGGCGGCAGCGTATGCGCTGACAGTTTCACGTCCTAGCTCAGACATCATTGAGCAGATATTGATAATCTTACCTTCGCGGCGCTCTATCATCTCAGGTATCACGGCCTTGGTCATAATGAATGGACCCACCAAGTCGATGTCGATGACTTGCTGGAACTCTTCGCGTGTCATCTCGTGCATGGGGATGCGCTTGATGATGCCGGCATTATTGACGAGGATGTCAATATGTCCCAATTCCTTGCGGATGTCAGCTACCATCTTCTGTACGTCGGCCTCGTTGGTGACGTCACAGATATATCCATGTGCCTTGATGCCCTTAGCCTCATAATCAGCCAGTGCTTTGTCCATGTGTTCCTGTCCACGACAGTTGAAAGCAATCTCTGCACCTGCCTTAGCCAATGCCTCGGCCATGGCGAAACCAATACCATAGGCAGCACCAGTTACCAGCGCTACCTTACCTTCCAATGAAAAAAGATTCTGCATAGTATAATTGTCTTTAATAGTTTATTATGCTGCAAATGTAATCATTATTTATGAAAAAAGAGTGGATTGCACCACTCTTTTTTCCGTAAAC
>R23__coassemble_238_pt1 | contig 40346 bp, 34 predicted proteins | sample R23__metabat2_high_PE_030 | metagenome-assembled genome bin R23 | reverse complement strand
GCTCACGAAGGCGGCGGCCATAGACCGTCCACCAGCAGCGCTTGCAGATGTGGCGGTAGGTGCCAGTACGGTAGCGCTCGAAGCGGCTGACGGGCAACCTCTGTCCGCAATGGCGGCACACCAGGTGGGTGGCGTGCCGCTGTTGTTCGTTGCGTGGTCTCATCGTGCCTGATAGTTAAAGAAGGACTGATGGCGGTTGCGGGTGATGTCCCACCGACAGGAGATGTGAAGCCAGCAGTTGCGCAGGCGACGGCTGTGCTCGAAGAGCAGCTGGTCGAACTCGGTGTTGCGCACAATCCACTGGAACCAGTCGCGCGCCACTGCTTCCGAGGGTACTGAGAGGTCGGCGGCCTCGCCATACTGATGTTGCGAGTTGCTGACACCACCCACAGCCATGTTCAGTGCCTCACAGCGATAGCCGCTGGTGATGCGGATGGGCTGGCCGTAGTGTTGGCGCAGAGGTTCCAGCACTTCGCGGCAGAGGTGGCGCAGTGCCAGTATCTGCTCGTAGCCTGGTTCGTTGACGATGCGGAGCCTTTCGGCAGTAATACTCTTGGTGAACTCGCCCAGCCGGAAGTGCTCCGATAGGCGTATTTCTGGGTTGAAAATTATTGGTTTGTTCATAATACAAAAATCTAATTTTGGGGATTAAACGATACAGATGATACAGATATACAGATGAAATTATAAAAGTTTCCGCGTACGTGTGTGTGTATGTACGCAAGAAGTTTTTAAAAAACAGGTGTATTATCTGTATCTGTATTTGCCATTTGGTAGCGCATAGATCGCATTTCTTCGGCAGAACGACGCACGACGACATAGCCACGGATATTGTGTACTGTCTTTTTCTCGAAGCCCAATTCCACAAAGGCGCGTCCCAAAATGACGGTGCTCAGCTTCTGCGTGATGTTGGCACCCACTATCTGCAGGGCCATAGCCACGCTGATGAATTCACCGGGCTCGTTGCCTTCGGGACGGCGGAAGTACTGCATGACCAGTTCCATTTCCAGCCGTGCCGTCTCGAACTGCTGGTTGTGCTGCGACAGACGGAGAATCTCGTTGCGGTCGAACCAGTAGCGGAAGCCTTGGCGGTAGAGCGCGTAGGCCTGCGAGTAGATGCCCTCGTAATTGAAGGGCGACGACATCGGACTGTCGATATTCTCCACCTCGAAAGGCAGCCAGCGGCGCGTTCCCGTGGGGTCCGACAGGAACTGCACATTGTTGCCCGTGCCGCAGAACGATGCCAGGTGCGGGCGGTTCTCGTGATAGTGGGCGTAGGCCGCACGCTCGTTGATGGAGGGCATAGTCATCACCGCCTTCAGCTTGTTCAGCTCCTTCAGCTGCATACTGTCCAGCTCCTCCCAGCACATCAGTCCGTACTGCGACAGCGTCAAGAGATCATCCTTCGACACCATGCCTGAGTTGGTCTTCGTGTAGAAGTACTCGCGGAGCTGTGGCGGCAAGAGGTGGGCGAACCACGTCGTCTTATACGCGCCCTGCGGACCTATCAAGACCAGCATGACGTTGTTCACCACGCGGTCGTCCATCCACGATGCCACCATTGCCACCAACCACTTCTTCAGATACTCGGCAAAGAGGAACTGCTCGTCGCTATCGCCCTTGACATTCACCGACAGCGACAGCTCCATGATGTTGTCGCCCTGTTCCTCCGTCCAGGGTGGCAGGTGCTCCAGATAGAAGCGGAAGGGGTGGTATGCCGGCACGTAGTCCGACCCTATGACATATTGCAGGTCGCGCATGCGCACAGGTTTCTCTTTCGACAGCTCCTTCCACAGCGTGTTCTCTATGCGGTCGTTGATGCGTTCCCACTGAGGTATCTGCTGGAGGTCGTCGCCGAAGTCCGTCAGCCAGTGTACCTCCGTCTGGTGCGTCACCAGATTATAGCGCATCAGCACCCTGTCCGACAGGAACTGCTGGATGTCTTCCACCGAGGCATAGACCTCCTTCCAATTCTTCTTACGCTCCTTCTGCGTCTCCTGACTTTTCGTTTTTGTTTTCGTTGTCATTGTCATCATCTTTACTTTATATTACACATGTGTCTCGGCCAAGACGCTGCAAAAGTAAAGACAAAAAGAATGCACCCCAAGGAGTATAGGGTGCATCCGATAGTTTTTCTGATAGTTCTGATAGTTTTTCCGTTACTCTGTCCCCTCAACGGCTTTACAGAAGGCGTCCACAAGTATCATAACACGTTCCTTGGCACCTTTCTCAGGCCACTGCTCGATGGGGTATGGCAGATAGGCATTGGCCTGGAAGGCACTGTCGAGGGTGCCTGACGGACACTCCACACCGGCTTTGCTCATGTCACGCTCGAACTGGCTTCTGTTGTCGGCCAGACCATAGTACTGCACACAGACGCGGAAGATGGACGCCAGCGAACTCTTACCCCATGTATACGACAGACACTGCTTATAGGCAGTAGCTATCTGCTGCGTCGTAATCGTCTTCCGCATCGGCACCTCCCGTTTACCCTGATAGATATTGAGCGTACCCACGTTGCCCTTGATGACCTGTCCGTAGGGCGCGTCTTCGGCATGCTGCTTCTGCTCGAAATACTCCAGCAACTTATCCTCATACCTGTCGATGAGCTCCTGCGGACAGCCCGCCTTGCGCAACATTCGCGTCATCTGATACCACCGCGCTGTTGCCTGATCGTAATCAGACAGCAGTAGACACTGGCGCAACGCATCTTGTAGTGCGTCGTCAAAACCAGCGCCACCTTGGGGAATATTGACGGTTTGCGCTGACATCTTGTTTTAGGGGATTATAGGCTCTTGGCTCGTTCCTCTTTCCAGTTTGCAAAAGTACAAAAAAGAAATGAACCAACCATAGCTTTTCCACAAATCTTAGTATAAAAAATAGTTAATGGAATAAAAACAAATTGTTTTTACAGCTCGATTTTTTCATATATATACATAACAAATGCGGAAAAAGTTGGAGAATAGAAATATTCTTCGTAATTTTGCCTGCTAAATACGAGATAATATGAAAAAACTACTGTTAATGGCAATGATGTTGGTGGCGATGAGCGCTACGGCACAAAAACCGATAGAGATGAATCTGTGGCCGGAAGGTCCGAAGACGAGCAACAACGATCCGAAGGACATGGCGAAGGTGTGGGTGTATCTGCCCGACGAGAAACTGGCGACGGGACGTGCCGTGGTGTGCTGTCCTGGCGGTGGCTACAGCCATCTGGCTATGGACCACGAGGGTCACGAGTGGGCGCCGTTTTTCAATGGTCAGGGCATTGCACTGATCGTGCTGAAGTACCGCATGCCGCACGGTGTCTGGCAGGTGCCTGCCGAGGATGCTGAAGAGGCGATGCGACTGGTACGCAAGAATGCAAAGCAGTGGCATATCAACACGAAGGATGTGGGCATCATGGGATTCTCGGCAGGTGGTCATCTGGCCTCTACCGTTGCTACGCACGCCACAGGCGACGCCATGCCGAACTTCCAGATACTGTTCTACCCCGTCATCTCGATGGAGCAGGGCGTGACGCATCAGGGTTCGCGCGACAACCTGCTGGGCAAGAAGCCTAAGCGTAAGCTGGTGAACGACTACTGCAACGAGCAGCACATCGGTCATCATACGCCACGCGCCTTCCTGGTGCTGGCCCACGACGATAAAGTGGTGTTGCCCATCAACAGCCTGAACTACTACGAGGAGCTGTATGTCAACAAGGTGCCTGCCAGCATACATATCTACCCCACAGGCGGTCACGGCTTCGGCATCCGCCAGTCGTTCGCCTACCATCTGGAGATGATGCTGGAGCTGAAGGCGTGGTTGCGCAGTTTCTGACGATTTAAACGGTCTTTGCAGCTATGGCAAACATGAAATCTCTGGCCAAGGATACGGCCATCTACGGACTGTCGAGCATTGTCGGCAGATTCCTGAACTACCTCTTAGTACCCCTCTATACTTATTACATGCCGCACGAGACGGGCGACTACGGTGTGAGCACCAACGTCTATGCTTATGTGGCGCTGATACTGGTGTTGCTGACCTTCGGTATGGAGACCACCCTGTTCCGCTTTGCCAACGACGAGCGTAACAAGCCTGACACCGTGTTCACAACGGCAATGGCGGTGGTGGGTTCGCTGACCGCCGTATTCCTGCTGTTGCTGTTCGGATTTATCACACCGATTAGTGGTGCGTTAGGATATAGCGAACACCCGGAGTTCCTGCTGATGATGGGCGTGGTGGTAGCCCTCGACGCCTTGCAGGCTATCCCGTTCAGCTTCCTGCGTTTCCAGAAGCGCGCCATCCGCTTTGCATCGCTGAAGATGCTGTTCATCGTGCTGAACATCGGACTGAACGTGCTCTACTTCGTCGTGCTGGGCAAGACGACGGTGTTCTACGTCTTCTTCATCAACCTGCTGTGTACGGGTTTCATCACGCTGTTCTTCATTCCTGACCTGTTCAAGATTAAGTGGCAGTTCGACGGCGCATTGCTGAAGGAGATGTTCAGCTACTCGTGGCCTATCCTGATACTGGGTATTGCAGGCATCCTGAATCAGGTGGCCGACAAGATTCTCTTCCCGCTGGTCTATCCCGACGAGGCACAGGCCAACGTGCTGTTGGGCGACTACGGTTCGTGCGTGAAGATAGCGATGATTATGGCGATGATTACCCAGGCGTTCCGCTATGCCTACGAGCCTATCGTCTTTGCGAAGTCGAAGGATGCCGACAAGACCGAATACTACGCTGCAGCGATGAAGTATTTCCTTATCTTCACGCTGTTGGCATTCCTCTGCGTGGTGGGCTGGATGCCCCTGCTGCAATACATCATCGGTGCGCAGTACCGTGAGGGCTTGGGCGTGGTGCCTATCGTGATGGCGGCAGAAATCATGATGGGTGTCTACTTCAACCTGTCGTTCTGGTATAAGCTCATCGACAAGACCATCTATGGCGCGTGGTTCTCGCTGGCAGGATGTACGGTACTCTTCCTGGTAAACATCCTCTTCATCCCTGAATACGGCTACTGGGCCTGTGCATGGGGTGGCGTGGCTGGCTATGGCACAGCAATGGTGCTGAGCTACATCATCGGACAGAAGAAGAACCCCATACCCTACCCCATGAAGGACATTACCCTTTATGTGCTCATCACCGCCTGTTTCTTCTGCTTGATGCAGGTGTCACGCGAATGGCCTATGCTGGGAGCGCTGGCCTTCAACACGCTCTTCATCGCCCTCTTTGTGGCTTACATCATCCGAAAGGACCTACCACTTTCATCATTACCTGTCATCGGTAAACATTTTAGAAAGAAATAAATATCAATATAGAATGAAAAAGATTTTAGTATCATTGATGTGTCTGTGCGCTTTAGGCGCCCATGCCGACGAGGGTATGTGGACACTGTACAACCTGCCGGAGGCCGTCTATCAGCAGATGCAGCAGTATGGCTTCCAGCTGTCAAAAGAACAACTGTATCAAACAGATAACGCCGTCAAGAATGCCGTCGTCAACTTCGGTGGCTTCTGTTCAGGCGTCGTCGTATCGCCCGATGGTCTCGTGTTCACCAACCATCACTGCGGCTTCGATGCTATCCGCGAGCACTCCACCGTGGAGCACGACTACCTGCTGAATGGTTTCTATGCCAAGAGCTTTGAGGAGGAATTGCCCAATGACGATCTGTTTGTCAGTTTCATGATAGAACAGAAGGACGTTACCGACGAGCTGAACCAGTTGGGTATGGACAAGCTGAAACTGAAGGATGTTGCAGAATTCGTCGATTCCATCGAGAATGTCTGGCAGAAGGACGTCCGCGCGAAGGACTCTACCCTGCGTGTCGAAGTGAAGCCATTCTATGAGGGCAACAAGTACTACATGACCACCTATCGCGACTTCAACGATGTGCGTCTGGTGTTCACCGTTCCCAAGTCGATGGGTAAATATGGTGGCGAGACCGACAACTGGATGTGGCCCCGTCAGACTTGCGACTACAGCGTATTCCGTATCTATGCCGACCCCAAGACCAACGGTCCTGCCAGCTATTCGAAGGACAACGTGCCCTATCACCCACAGTCGTGGGCTCCCATCTGCATGGATGGCTATAAGCCTGGCGACTTCTGCATGATTATGGGTTATCCTGGCAGCACCAGCCGCTACCTGTCGAGCTACGGCATCCAGGAGCGTCGCGACGCCGCCAATGCGCCACGTGCCCAGGTGCGTGACATCAAACAAAAGATCATGCTGCGCCACATGCGTGCCGACGAGGCCATCCGCATCATGTACGACTCAAAATATGCGCAGTCCAGCAACTACTGGAAGAACTCGCTGGGCATGAACAAGTGTATCGACAGCATTGGACTCATCCAGCAGAAGCGCGACTTCGAGGCTCGCATACGCCAGTGGCAGGACACCGCCAAGAATACAGGAATCGAGAAGGTGGACTTCGACAAAATGGCTGAGCTCTACCAGAAGCGTCAGGGTCTGACCCGCATCCGCACGTTGTTCAACGAGACCTTCTTTGCACAGGAACAGTTGAGCTTGCGTGCCTGGCGACTGAACTGGGGCATGCGCGTAATGGGTCCTAAGGAGAAGCCTAGCAAGCAGTATCATGAGTTCCCTGACAATAGCGCGGAGTGGGACAAGGCCACCGACAGCGAGATACTGGCCGCCCTCATCAAGAACTACCGTGAGCAGGTGACAGATGCAGAATGGTTGCCCGACCTGTATAAGACCATCGACGAGAAGTTCCACGGCGACTGTGAGGCCTACGTCAACGCCCTCTACAACAAGTCACTGCTGATGAAGGGTAAGCCCATCTACTTCAACAAGAAGAGCTATAAGAAAGACCTGGGTGTGCAGTACGGTGTGGACCTGTCTGACTTCGCAAGCAAGCTGAACGAGGCCCGTCGCACACTGACCCAGGAGATTAATGAACAGGAGAAGCTGCTCTGTGCTGCCGTGTTGCGCATGGAGATGGATATGCCCAACTACTCAGATGCCAACTTCACCATGCGTATGACCTACGGACAGATTGGCGAATACACGCTGGGCGGACGTCCCTCTGGCTATTACACCACAGCCCGTTCGCTGTGGGAGAAGATGCAGCAGGCCGACCAGAACTTCGAATACTATGCCGAGCCCGTCATGCACGAGCTGATGGCACAGAAGGACTTCGGCAAGTATGCTGACCCACTGACAGGTACCATGCAGCTCTGCTTCCTCTCTAACAACGACATCACCGGTGGTAACTCTGGCTCGCCTATCTTCAATGGCAAGGGTGAACTGCTGGGACTGGCCTTCGACGGCAACTGGGACTCGCTGGCCAGCGACATCTTCTTCGACCGTCAGTTGGCACGTACCATCAATGTCGATGTCCGCTACATGCTGTTCATGATGGACCGTTGGGGACATGCAGACAGACTGATTAAAGAGATTAATGCCAAATAACTTGGTGCGAGCAATCAGAGGGACAGGTCAGTTGCCGGTACGTATGTACTGCAAGGCACGGTCCAGCTGCGAGTCGCTTTGGTCCTCCGAATCCTTCAGGTCCACCTCGATGTCGGGCGTCACGCCAACGCCCTCCAGTGTTTCCTTGTCCATGGTGAACGTGGTCGCCGTGGGCAGATAGACATAGACGGGCGTCACATTCTCCACACCGATGTAGCCGGAGTAGTTGTCTGACGACTCTTCGTTGCCAGTCAGTCCGCACAGTCCGCCATAGGTGCGCTTGCCGATGAGTCGGCCGTTGGGCATCAGCTTGACGATGAGCGACGTCAGTTCCGACATGCTCACCGAGCGGCAGTTGGCCAGCACCACCACTGGAACGTCGTCAATGACCTCGTGGGGCTCCTCCATAGTTTCGCAATGCATAGGCATCAGTGGCGAATAGTCGTAGCGCCCCGTGCCACGCTTGTAGCGCTCCCATCCGTACTGGAATCCACCAGCAGGCAGCAGACTGCCCAGCACGTACTGCTGGTCGCTCATTATGCCGCCTCCATTGCTGCGCACGTCGACGACGACGCCCTTCAGCTGTCCGCTCTTGTGCAGCGTCTGGATGGCATCAAACCATGCCGTCCACACCTTGCGGACATGGGCTATCTTCTCTGCCGTGCTGTCGTCAAGGTTGGGGAACGCCTCTTGAACAGCATTACTGTTCAGATAGGGCGTCAGCGAAAAGTCGCTGAAGTAGAAATAGGCAATGTTGTCCGAGGTCAGTGCGTACTTCACACTGATGCCGGCGTCGACGAATCCTGTGTTGATAAGTTCCACACCTGGGATGTCCAGATAGGCACACTCTGTGGCCAGCTGGTTGTAGAGGGGCAGTTTCTCGCTCTCTCTCATCCGCGCGAAGACTATCTTCAGGAACTGCTCCTTAAAGTAATTCAGTCCCTTCAGCATGATGGCGTCGCCGTCCGTTTGCTGACTCTTGGCCTCCAGCTCGTTAATCTTGTCCGTGACCCACATGTAGCCCTTACCCTTCGTGGCGAAGACTGCACCCAGCTGGGCGTTGACGTGCGAGTCGTACTGCTGCAGTTCCTTGAAGCTGCCATTGTCCTTGTAGCCGCTGAGTTCGGGTTCGAAACCCTCGGAGACCTCAAAGTCCTCGCGGGTCACATAGCGAGCCTCCGATGGAGAAACGCCTACGTATTTACCAGTCTGGTGATTTTTCATTTGCACGTACATGTGTCCGTCGTGCAGCGGTGCCACCACCGCCTCCAGCAGTTTGGTGAGTTCAGCGTCAGTCACCGTCTCTTGTTCGTCGAGTGCCTCAAACTGTGGCAGGTAGGTGTCGTAGACCTGATTCCAGTCCAGTCCGTGTGCTTTCTCGTAGTCCCAGAGTGTGTAGTATTGGTTCAGTCCGTTCCACAGCACGCGGAACTTGCCAGCGTAGCTGTTCTCTGCCTCTGCGAATGCCAAATTGTCGTTGAAGGAGTAGTTGACAAGCGTGTCGGCGTCGTCGTGGCACGAGGTGACGCTAAGCGTCAGGAGCAGTGCTCCCAGCAGTGTGTATAGTTTGTTCATATCTGTATAATCCCTTTAATAATGATGTGTTATTCTTGTTCTCTCTGCTTAGAAGCAATACCAGATGCCGGCCTGCAGCGCCAGCGTGCCGTTGTAGTGTGGGTCTTGGTTGCGCATATAGTCTTTCTGCGTGCTCACCGTGCTGTAGTAGTAGCGCATCTCCACCTGTGCAGCCCAGTGGCTGGCAAAGCGATACTCCACGCCGGCACCGCCCACGAAACCGAAGTCCCAGCGCTGGTCACGCTCGCTGTCGAGTGTGATGTCCTCGCTGAAGTCGAATGATCTGCCTGAGAACGTGTTGGTGTCGTAGCCCTCGCGCCCGCTGTTCAGCCAGTAGCCGCCATAGACACCCGTGTTCAGGAATCCGCGCACCTTCTGGCCGCCAAAGCTGAACGACGCCATGACGGGCAGTTGCAGGTAGTTGTTGACGTACTTGTAGTTGAAGAGCTGTTTCGTCTCGCGGGTGTGGCGATAGTTCTTTTGTGTCCAGTCCAGTTCGGCACGTACGCCCAGCCACTGGTTGACGTCGTACTGCCCCATGACGCCCAGGGTGAGTCCCCAGCGGTCCTTGTACTGAAAGTCCGTCTGATAATGTTTGTCGACGATGAAGTGGTTGACGTCTGCACCGCCGTTGACACCGATGCGCCACTGGCCATGAGCCAGCATAGGCAGCATACATGTCAGAATAAATAGCATATTTTTCATTGTAGTTGAATTTTAATCGACTGCAAAGGTACAAAGAAAATTTGTACTTTTGGTAATAATATCAGAAATAATTACACTGACTCGAGACATCTGTCGAGGACCCGAACCAATCTCAATCATTACGTCACGAATTAAGTCCTTCTGAACCGTGGACAATATCTTGATAAAAGTCCAATAGTCTTCTGGCTCTTCAAAGATATCCTGGCGATTGATACCACGTAACATTACATGGTATATACCTGTCCCGCTTTGCTCTCTTCCAACCCTTGGCATACATTGATTGTTTAATCCAATAACGTTATAGCCTTATTGCTTATTGTGCGAAATCTGATTTTTCAATCAAAAACCTCTGTCCCTTTGATTGCAAGCGCAGAGCAGCAGAAGAACAGTGATATTGGATATCCATTGTTTCATGCCTAAATGCATCGATGTGCTATCAGACCTATTTCTTCTTGCGAGGTTTGCGGATGGCCCATCCCTCTTCGCTAAAGTCGGGGACCTCGCCCTTCAGTTTCTTGCTGTTAGGGGCCAGAAACTGCATCCAGTCTTCTTTTTTGTAGGTCTTTTGTTCCTTCGGAGCATTCTTCCTAGGCTCTCTGGACTCCCGAGGATATCTTGATTCCCGAGATGCTCTGGGACTACTGGGCTTGTCAGCCTTGCCGCCTTCGTCGGCATCGTTGCAGCGTACGGTGCGTCCCTTGTAGCGGATGCCCGTTAGCTGTATCATGACCTTCTTGGCATCCTTCTCGGGCACCTCGAAATAGGAGATGGTGTCCAGCAGGTCGATGTGTCCCACCTCTTGGCGACCGCCAACAAAGCGGTTTAGCGTCTGCATCAGCTCGCCAGGATAGAAACCGTCTTTTTTACCCAGATTGATGAACAGCTTCTTATATCCCTTGCTGGTAGGTGTCGGCTGCTTCTTGCCTCTTCCGTCTTCCCTCTTCCCTCTTACATTATCCTTCTTACTACTCACCTTCTCTATCTCAGGAGCATCGGCATAATAGGACAGGAACTTGCCAAACTCCATCGACACGATTTTCTTGATAAGCTCGTCTTTGTCGATATACTCAAAATAGCGCTGGATGTCCTGCATGAAGGGAGCAATCTCCTCGTCATCGACATCGGTCTTCACAATCTCGTCCATCACCTTGTAGAGCTGCTTCTTGCAGATTTCCTCAGCAGAAGGAATGACGCCCTTCTCGAACTCCTTGCCAATGACTTTCTCGATATTGCGAATCTTGAATTTCTCACGCAAGTGCACGATACAGATGCTCGTTCCTTTCTTGCCCGCACGGCCTGTACGCCCAGAGCGGTGGGTGTAGTTCTCGATATCATCGGGCAGACCGTAGTTGATGACGTGTGTGAGGTCATCGACATCCAGACCACGAGCAGCCACATCGGTAGCCACCAACAGCTGGACGGTGTGCTGGCGGAACTTCTGCATAGTCAGGTCGCGCTGTTGCTGCGACAGGTCACCGTGCAATGACTCCGCATTATAGCCATCCTTGATGAGCTTGTCGGCCACCTCCTGTGTCTCTATCTTCGTACGACAGAAGATAATGGCAAAGATGCGTGGGTAGTAGTCAACGATACGTTTCAATGCCAGGTACTTGTCCTTGGCATTGACCATATAATAGATATGGTTCACGTGTTCGGCACCTTCATTACGCGAACCAACCACAATCTCCTTATAGTCGTGCAGGTATCCCTTGGCAATACGTTCTATCTCCTTGCTCATCGTTGCAGAGAAAAGCAGGGTGTTACGGTCTTCAGGAATACCCTCCAGAATGGCGTCGATACTCTCCGAGAAACCCATGTTCAGCATCTCGTCGGCCTCATCAAGCACCACGTTATACACGTTGTCTAACTGAGCAACGCCACGGTTCATCAGGTCGATGAGTCGACCAGGGGTAGCCACGATAATCTGGGCACCCTTACGCAAGGCACGAATCTGCTGTTCGATAGAGGCGCCACCATAGACAGCCTCTACATGAATATCGTCCATGTATTTCGAGAAATCACGCAAATCGTCGGCAATCTGCAAGCAGAGCTCACGGGTAGGCGACAGGATGAGTGCCTGAGTCTCTTTGCGATTGGTGTCAATACGCTGCAATACGGGTATGCCGAATGCCGCCGTCTTGCCCGTACCCGTCTGGGCCAGGGCGATAACGTCGTTTCTGTTTCCTAACAAGTAAGGTATTACTTCCTCCTGTACAGGCATGGGTTGTACGAAACCCATCTCCTCAATGGCTTTGCGAATCCCTTCGCTAACGCCTAACTCTTCAAATGTCTTCAAAATCAATAATTTTCAAATGCGGGTGCAAAGGTACAACTATTTTCTGGAATACGCAAGAAAACGTCACGCAAAGAAGAGATAGCAGATGGCAATAGCCGCCAAGATGCCTGCCAAATCAGCTAACAAACCACAAGTTACAGCATGGCGCGTCTTCGATACACCTACTGAACCGAAATAGACGGCAAGGATATAGAAAGTGGTATCTGTAGAACCTTGGAATACCGATGCCAGACGGCCCACAAACGAGTCAGCACCATAGGTTGTCATTGCATCTACCATCATACCACGGGCACCACTACCCGACAGCGGCTTCATCAGTGCTGTAGGCATAGCGTCCACCCACTGGGCATCGACACCGCAGGCGTCAACACCTGCACGCAGGCCTCCAATGAGCATATCCATCGCTCCACTGGCGCGAAAAACGCCGATTCCAACGAGAATTGCCACCAGATATGGGATGATACGCACGGCAGTAGTAAAACCCTCCTTAGCGCCTTCGATAAAGGCATCGTAGACATTCACCTTCTTGCGGACTCCCGCCACGATAAATCCTGTGATGATGGTCATCAGCAGGATGTTGGCAACGGTGGTACTCCAACGGTTCATGGCCTCTGAGTCCATCTGCGAGAAGCCCCAGATGATGGCTGCCACCAGTGTGCAGGCACCGCCCAGCGTCAACAGCATGGTACGGTTCAGCAGGTTGATGCGCTGGAATAGGGAGGTGACGATGATACCCACCAAGGTAGAGAAGAACGTTGCCAGCAGGATGGGGATGAAGATGTCGGTAGGCTGGGCTGCCCCCATCTGTGCTCTATACACCATGATGCTGACGGGGATGAGTGTCAGTCCGCTGGTGTTCAGCACCAGGAACATAATCATCGGATTCGAGGCCGTATCCTTCTTCGGGTTCAGCTCCTGCATCTGTTCCATGGCCTTCAGTCCTAAGGGTGTGGCGGCATTGTCAAGTCCCAGCATGTTGGCAGCAATATTCATGAAGATGCTGCCCGTAACAGGGTGTCCCTTGGGAATATCCGGGAAAAGCTTGGTGAACACAGGCGACAACAGGCGTGCCAACACATTGACAACTCCACCCTTCTCGCCAACTTTCATCACACCCATCCAGAGCGACAACACACCCGTCAGACCCAACGATATCTCAAATGCCGTCTTCGACGACGAGAACGTAGAGTCCATCATGGCGGGGAAGACGTCAAAGTCGCCCCAGAACAATAGTTTCACCGCTGCAATGACGAATGCAACGAGGAAGAAAGCTACCCAGATATAATTCAGTACCATAGTGGCGGCAAAGGTAACTTATTTCTCACCACTTTATAACCTGGCTATCAACTGAAGACTTGTACCAGTTGGGATTGCTTTCCATGTTGGCACCCCACTTACCAAACAGAGGATAAGCATCACTGATGTTTTTACGCTCCTTAGCCCAGAACCATTTGCCTTGCTCGTCGCCAGTAACGGTGACACGGAAAGGTGTTCCGCCTTGCTCTGGTGCACCAACTTCAACCTCCTGACCATCTTGTCTTATCACACGGATCTTAATATCCAGGTCAGCAGGAGTAGAGCCTTCAGGAACCGTTACTGTTCCTAACACAGCAAGAGGCATCTTAACGAAATTCTTAGTATTATCACCGAAGGCGCCATACTCATGTACCTCCTTGCCAAGTTGTTCATTACCACAGAATACTCTCTGCTGCAAAGTACCACCAATAGCACACAGCTCTACTGTTGATTTTCTGTTTGCATCAGGATAGCTGACACGTACCACTACATCGTTAAAGTCGAAGTCATCGTTTCTACCGAGGTCTTCGAAAGCGAAATAGATATACTGCTTGGGATCCTCAACAATAATTGTCTTTCCTTGGATACCTGCATTACACTCTGTAGCTTCAATTGTCTCGGTGATATCATCCTTATTCTTCAAGGACATCTTTACATCAGCGCCCTGATCCCAAAGAGGATAATTACCATCACTCATATCGCACTGTTCCCAATGATCATCAGTAGCCACAATTAAATGGCCACGGTATGTAATAGCGCGACGCTGAGACAGACTATAAGCAGTAATCTTCTTCGCCTGAATAACAGCATAGCCATTGGAAGCACTCTCAGGACCGTAGAATCCGTAAAAACGACCGTCAGCATCAGCATGACAGGTAAGAGTTTCTGCCACCTTTATAACAGACTTGCCCGCCATACGGGTTATACCAGTTCCATGATAGAAGGTATTACACTCTATACTACCATCAAGTTTAAATTCTCCTTGGCCATCGCCCAAGGTGATATAAAACTCATTATCAACAAAAAGCTTACAGTTGTTGATAACATTCCAGCTACCAGCAGTATATTTGTATTCTCCAGTATGATAATGACCATCATTAATCCATGTACAATTATTACTATTAACAAGCGTCTCATTAGTTACAGTCATCTGTCCGCCAGTAGCATTCAACATGTGACCTGAACCTTCAACTGTAACGTCACCTGCAGTAATATTGAGCGTACCCTCGTTAACAACCTCTGCATTGTTATTGAAAACATGAAGTCCGTTTTTGCATGTAATAGTTCCCTGATTATAGATAACACCATTAGCATAAGGACCAGCAACACCATTGATAACAACTTCACCGCGATTGTACATCACTACGTTTGCTGACATATCCTTATCGAAAGTAACCTTTGCTCCTTCAGAAACATACATCGCAAAGTTATTGGCTTTCTGATAATTAAACGACTCCGTAAAATGGACGTTTGCACCTGGCAAAATATAGAATCTTACGTTATCATTGCCATCTCCTGGATTATTAAACTTGATATTATGGTTACCATCAATGTAATAATATGCTTTACCAACCCATGGATTAAGTTCCTGGTATTCTGTATTATCCAGATAGTAGTTACATGTACTGCTATTATGAGCATAGTACTGGTTTGCAGGATAGATATTAGTGGTAGGTATCTCCGTCGCAAAGTCCTCATCTTTTGGAGCAGTCGTAAATTTATGGCTGTTTTCAAATGTTCTACCTGGTGCTCTATGGACACGCCCTGCAGAAACATCCTCCTCAGTAGAGCTATCAAAACTTACAGACAATTCAGTGCCTTCAACATTCACAGCCTCATAACGCATGTAGTTCTCTGCATCATAGACCGCTACGTAGAGTCGTTCTGCATCGGAAGGTACAGCCAACGTTAAAGACTTCGACTCACCTTTTTGAATAGTCCCTTCATATAGAGGTGCAACACTCTTACCCACAGGACTTGAAGCATAAACTTTCAAAGTTCCCTCTGCAATCTCAGAAGAAACATCAAGTTTTACAGTACTTGCTGTATTCCATGTCTGATTGGGATCAACATTCTGTCCATTCAAGACTAAAGTCCTGAAATTAGAGGAATACTCCGCAGCAAATTGCTGCGTACCATCATAGGTTTGGTTCCATGCATCATGTGAACAACCGGCAACTGATATTGCTGCTCCGAAGAGAGCAACTCCTTTCATCAAATTCTTTCTCATTTAGCTAAACAATTTATAGAAATTTCCATTTTCGGGTGCAAAGTTAGCAATTATTTCGTTAAATATCAAATTTTTTGCTATAAAATTGCGCAAGTTTAGTTTTTTTTGCTTATCTTTGCACCCGAATATCGATATCATTATAATAAAGTATGCGCATGAAGAAACAATTGTTTATTGCTATGGCCTTGCTGTCGCTGGGAGTAACGTCATGCAAGGACGATGTCACTTTTGATCAGGATACCTATGATAACCTGATCAAGGAAGCCTTTCCCGTTAAGAATGTTGATCCCACCCATCAGTGGACCACTGTTGGCGTTGCCAACACCAGTATCGCCGTCAATACAGGTACGGGCGATACCTATCAAGTGAAGATTTATGATGAGAACCCCATCGGCTACAAAGGAATACTGAAGTTGTATGGTGAGGGGCGCGTTGCCGACGGCAATACGCTGGACATGAAGATTAGCTACCCGCTGGCTCAAGCATGGGCTTATGTCACCTTGTTCGACTCGCAGAACTACATGTCGGTCTATCCTGCACTGATTAAGGACGGACTGCTGGAAGTGAATATTAACAATTCGCAGACCAAGAAGACTCGTCGTCGTGCCATCCAGCCCAGTTTCCAGTTTCCTGCAGATGCTGATGCCAGCAAATTCCTGGATGACGTGCCTGCAGGTGTGAAAACCTATGATGAAGTTGGACAATGGGGTTATGCAACTGGCACAAGCTATATTGAGAACCGAAGCTCAGATGTTAATATTTGGGGTGGATGGGATGGCAGCAAGACCTCTGGCGGAACACTTTATATCAAGGGTAATTGCAACTTCACGAACAATAAGTTTTATGCTGCACCAAACACAGAAATCTATTTGGTAAAGGGTGCCACACTGACACTGAACAATAATGATGCCGGCAACCTGCAGGGTGGTTGCAATATCTACATCGCTGAGGGTGCCAAGATCGTGACCAGTGGCGAACTGAAACTCAACAATGGCCTGCATATTTACAACCACGGTACCATTGAAGCCAATAAACTCTCTACCAACAGCAATAGTTTATTAGTAAATGGCGGAACATTGACGGTAGATACCCATTTCTCAGTTGAGAATGAGCTCTCTGTTATTGTAAACAACGGCACTATTACTGCTGCCAGCATGAACACAGCAGGAAGTGGTAAATTTCAAAACAACGGGTCTGTTACCATTAGCGGTGTTTCCGTTATCAACAGTAATAATAATGCATGGGTAAACAACGGCACATATCACACAGGTTATTTTGACTACAACGCTGGCAGTAGTGATGTCATCAATAATTGTCGTTTGATCGTTGACGAAGATTTCAATATTAATCTTGGCGACAACCCTGGTGATGCTTGCTTTAAGATGGATGCTAGCTCAAGTGTAGTTACCAAGAATTTCAACGGAGGAAACTATTCCTGTACATACTATCGTCCAGATTGGGGATCTTACGAAACAAAAAAATTCCAAGGTGGCCCATTCTACATCTACATGGGGGCTGCTTCCCTCTTCGAAGTAACAGGAACTGCAACAATGGATGCAACCAAGCCCAACTATGGAATCTATGGTCCCGAAACTGGCGATAAAGCAGTATTCCATGCAAAAAAAATAGTCAAGGCCAAACAGAATCAAGGATTCGAAGTCACTTATGGCGGTCATCTTTATGTCGCCACTGACGATCATTTCGCTCTTGGTTACTCTGACAAGTCTGCTGAGCAGCAAGCTGCAGGCGAGGTTGGCGACCAGCCTTACTTCCGTTTGGACGCAGCTTCTGGTGCTGAGATGACATCATACAATGGCGCCAATGTTACTCTCTCAGATGAGGGTTGTGGCGCTGCTTATGTAGGTACTCCTGATGAAGAAGAGCGTGAGGAGACTCCAATGGGCTTCCGTTTCTGCTTCGAGGATAACTTCCCCACTCCAGGCGACTATGATTTCAACGATGTGGTGTTGACTGTCACACCTACAGTGAATGGCAAGACGCTGACCATAAAAGTTAGCCTTGACGCTGTAGGTGGTACTGAAACCATTGCAGCAGCTATGCGTCTGGTTGGCGTCAAAAACTCTGATTTGGATAGCTATACCGTCACTAATGCCTTTCCATCGATTGATGGAATGGGATGGGGAGCATCATATCACAACATTGAGCATAGCGATGGATTCGTTCCTGGAGGTCAGGAGCCAAACCTTACCGACAATATGGTCATCGTACTTTTTAAAGATGCACACTGGGCTATCAATCCTGAGAATGCCAACAGTGGTGGACCGGATAGAGTATTCTACAACACCGTAGAGCCTGGTGATTTCTATACAAATAATGTTACTCCCACTACAGCGACCTACACCCTTGTATTCAAGGAAACTGAGATTGCTAATAAAATGCTTGCTGAGAATCTCTATGACGTATTCATCGTAGAGCCCTATAATGGCGCATATTGGGAGGTACACACCGTAGGTTATAAAACTGCTCAAGTCATCACTCCAGCTAAACCTGAGCCAGGATATTCACAAGCATATGGCAACAATATGCCCTGGGCTATCAAGGTATCGGGGGACTTCAAGTATCCTTACGAATGGAAAGCCATCACAAACGCCTACCAGACCTTTGGCGAATGGGCAAAAGACAGTAATAATGCTAAAGACTGGTACGAACATCCGACTTCTGGACTTGTTTTTGAGTAAATTTCTCACCCCTATATATAGCAAAACCCTTCCTATTCGGAGGGGTTTTGTTTATTTTATACAATAAATAAGGTGTAACGTCGTTATAAACAACGTGCTTAAGCAAAAAATAGCGATAATAACCTTGCTGTTGCTGGCGGTCACAGGAGTCTGGGCCCAGCAAGAGCCGTCCTTCACCCACTATTGGGCGATGGAACCGTCGTTTAATCCTGCGGCAGTGGGTAAACAGTCGAAGCTGAACGTGACTGGCGCCTACGCTATGACACTGACAGGCTTTGAGAATGCACCCAAAACCATGCATTTCGGTGCCGATATGCCATTACGCCTTATGAACCAATATCACGGTGTGGGCCTACAACTGGTAAATGACCAGATAGGACTGTTCTCACACCAGCGCCTGATGGCACAATATGCCTATAAACTACGTCTCTTTGGTGGTACGCTGAGCATTGGACTTCAGGGAGGTGTGCTGAGCGAGAAGTTCAGAGGTAGCGGACTGGACTTGGAGAACGGCAATGACCCTGCTTTCACGAAATCAGACGTCAATGGTGTGGCTATCGACCTGTCTACCGGACTATACTATACACATGGTCCGTGGTATGCCGGATTGTCCGTGCTTCACGCTACAGCACCGTCCATTGAACTGGGTGACCGCTCCATCTACGACGTTGCTAGAGCATATTATTTAACAGCCGGATACAATATTCAGCTACGAAATCCGTTGTTATCAATACACCCCTCCGTGTTGGCACATACCGACGGCACCAGTCACCGTGTAAACGTGACGACGCGTCTGAAGTACACACACGAGCAGAAAATGATGTACGCGGGAGTGGGCTACAGTCCTTCCAATTCAGTGACAGCGCTCATCGGCGGATTCTTCCACGGCATCACTATCGGCTACAGTTACGAGATTTACACCTCAGTGCTGAAGATAGGCAACGGAAGCCACGAGTTGTTTGTGGGTTACCAGACAGACCTGATTTTCCAAAAGAAGGGACGCAACAGACATCAGAGCGTGAGAATTCTTTAAAAGTTGGGAAAGTTAAGAAGTTAAGAAGATAGATGAAGATAAAAGAACATATGAAAAAGATTATTAGCATAGCACTTTGCGCCATGATGGTGACACTGCTTACTGCCTGTTTCGGTAGCAAGATGGCGTCGTCGTCAGGTGGCGAGGTTACTGGTGTCAGCGGTCGTGCTTTCAGCGAACCCGCTCCCTATGGTATGACACTCATCAAACGTGGTCATCTGCGTATGGGTATCGACAAGAAAGACTCGCTGTGGGGTAAGCAGACTCCCGTACGAGACATCTCAGTCGAAGGTTTTTGGATGGACGAGCGCGAGGTAACCAACTCGATGTATCGTCAGTTTGTTAACTACGTGCGCGACTCCATTCTGCGCGAGCGTCTGGCAGATCCTGCCTATGGAGGCGACGAGACCTATAAGATTGAGGAAGACAAGAACGGTGACCCCGTGAAGCCTCATCTGAATTGGAAGAAGCAGTTGCCCCGTAAGCCCAACGAGGACGAGCAGCGTGCCATTGAAAGCCTTTACACCACCAATCCCGTGACTGGTGAGAAGATGCTCGACTGGAAGCAGATGAACTACCGCTACGAGATCTATGACTACACAGAGGCCGCAAAGCGCAAGTATCGCACCACTCATGAGGAGCGCGTGCTCAATACCGATGTGCGTCCGAACCCCAACGAACAGATTTGGATTTCAAAGGACACTGCCTACATCAACGACGAAGGTCAGATTGTTCGCGAGACCATCAATCGTGAGCATACAGGTCCATGGGACTTCCTGAACACGTACATTATTAATATATACCCCGATACGACGTGCTGGGTCAACGACTTCCCCAACGCTGACAACGAGAGCTATATGCGCTATTACTTCTCGAACGCAGCTTACAACGACTACCCTGTGGTCGGTGTGACGTGGGAACAGGCCAATGCCTTCTGTGCTTGGCGTACGGAGTATCTGTTGCGTGGTCTTGGTGCTGCAGCCCGCTATGTACAGCGCTACCGTCTGCCGACAGAGGCAGAATGGGAGTATGCTGCCCGTGGCAAGGATCAGAACGAGTTCCCTTGGGAGAATGAAGATGTTGCCAGCGGCAATGGCTGTTTCTATGCCAACTTCAAGCCCGACAACGGAAACTATACCAAAGACGGCAACCTGATAACCAGTCGTACGGGTATCTATTCATCCAACTCGAATGGCCTGTACGATATGGCTGGTAACGTCGCCGAATGGTGCTCAACCATCTATACTGAGGCAGGTGTTGAGGCGATGAACGACATTAACCCACAGTTGCGTTATAATGCCGCCAAAGAAGACCCCTACCGTCTGAAGAAGAAGTCGGTGCGTGGTGGTTCTTGGAAAGACCCAGAGAGCTATATCCGTTCTGCTTGGCGCTCATACGAATACCAGAACCAGCCCCGCTCATACATCGGCTTCCGTTGCGTGCGCTCGCTGGCAAACACCACCAGTGACAAGGTTAAAGTAAAGAAAGGAAAGAAGTAATGACTACATACAGTAAACTGAATTTCGTCTACCGCTTACAGAAGTGGATGGACAGCGTGGCAGGACAGACATTCCTGAACTACGCCTACTCATGGGGTGCATCTATCGTTATCCTGGGTACGCTGTTTAAGTTGACCCACCTGCCAGGAGCTAACCTCTTCCTGTTCCTGGGTATGGGTACTGAGGTGTTCGTGTTCTTTATCTCTGCCTTCGACCGTCCGTTCGACAAGACTACCGAGGGAATGGATCTTGACATTCATATGGCAGATGAAGATGGTAGCGAGACACCTGCCGTTGTAGGAAGTGCTGTACAGGGTGCTGGCGTAGCCGGTGGTGGTACCATCGTCATCAACGGTGGCGGTGGAAGCATCGGTGGCGTTGTAGGCAATGGCGACGAGGCTGCTCGTTGGGAAGGCAATGCTGGCGACAACATCAGCTTTGCTGGTGGCGGTGGAGTCATCGGCGGCGGTGGAGTCATTGGCGGAGTTGTTGGTGGCGGCGTTGCTCCTCAACAGCCAGAGGTTCCTGGCATGGGCGAGGAGTTGAAGGAAGCTACCTCTAACTACATCGATGAGCTGAACCGCTTGACAGAGATGCTCTCAGAGGTTTCTGCCCAGAGCCAGCGCCTGACGCGCGACTCCGAGGAGATGGAGAACCTGAATCGCACGCTGACAGGCATCAGCTGCGTCTATGAGATGCAATTGAAGAGTGCCTCAGCACAAATCAGCACCATCGACGAAATCAATGAGCAGACACGCCACATGGCCGAACAGATCATCGAGCTCAACAAGATCTATGCCCGCATGATTGAGGCTATGCAGGTCCGCATGCCCCAGGTCCCATAGTTTCTCATGCCCCCCAAAAGGCTCATAAAGCCCATTAACCCCATTAGACCCATAAGACAATAAGAATACAATGGCAATCAAGAAAAGACCGGTATCTCCGCGCCAGAAGATGATCAACCTGATGTACGTCGTACTGATGGCGATGCTGGCATTGAACGTCTCTAACGAGGTGCTCAACGGTTTCTCAATTGTGGAGGAAAGTCTGAAGCGCACCACGATCAATGCCACCAAGGAGAATCAGGCCATATACGACGACTTTGCCGAACAGATGAAGAAGAACCCACAGAAGGTTCAACAGTGGTACGACAAGTCGCAACAGGTCAAGGAGATGAGCAACAAGCTCTACAAGCTGGCCGAAGAACTGAAAGTGGCCATCGCCCACGAGGCTGACGGCAAGAATGGAGACCCTCGCAACCTGCGTAACAAGGAAGACCTGGAGGCTGCTAATCAGGTGATGCTGTCACCCAGCCGCGGTCGCGGCAAGGAGCTCTTCGACGCCATCAACAACTATCGCGCCAAGATGCTCACAATGGTCAGCGACTACCATCAGAAACAGATGATAGCCTCTAACTTGACCACCGATATTCCTAAGAACGAACAGACGCTGGGCAAGAACTGGCAGGAGTATATGTTTGAGTCGATGCCTGCTGCTGCCGCCGTCACTCTGCTGTCAAAGCTGCAGAACGACGTGCGCTATGCAGAAGGTGAGGTGCTGCACACGTTAGTCAGCAATATCGACGTCAAGGATATCCGTGTGAATGCGCTCAACGCCTTTGTCATTCCTAACTCGCAGACCATCGTTCGTGGCGACAAGTTCTCGGCACATATCGTGATGGCTGCTGTCGATACCACACAGGTACCACAGATATTCATTGGCGACAAGGAAGTCAACCTGCCTGGTGGAATCTACGAGACTGTCACTGGTCGTACGGGCGACTTCACCCTCTCCGGACATATCCAGATGGTGAATGGTAACGGCGAAATCATCAAGCGTAACTTCGAACAGAAATACACCGTCGTTGACCCCTCGGCAACAGTCTCTGCCGACCTGATGAACGTGCTCTATGCCGGCTATTCTAACCCATTGAGCGTCAGCGTTCCAGGCGTACCTCTCAATAAGGTACAAGCTACGATGACTGGTGGCACCCTGCAACCTGTTGGTCCTGGTCGCTATATTGCCCGTCCTACTGCCGTTGGTCAGAACGTAACGATTACCGTTACCTCTACCAATACAGGTCGCCCTCAGCAGATGGGACAGTTCACCTTCCGTGTGCGCCGTCTGCCCGACCCCACACCATATATCGCTATGAAGGATGAGAGTGGCTCACCCCTCCGCTACAAGGGTGGCGGTCTGTCAAAGGCCCAGCTGATGAGTGTTGATGGCATCGGTGCTGCTATCGACGACGGCATCCTCGACATTGCCTTCAAGGTACAGTCGTTCGAAACGGTGTTCTTCGACAACATGGGTAATGCCGTACCGATGGTTTCTGAGGGCGCCAATTTCTCTGCTCGTCAGAAGGAGACCTTCCGTAAGTTGCAGCGCAACCGTCGTTTCTACATCTCACGTGTCAATGCTATCGGTCCCGACGGTATTCCTCGTAAGCTGAACGCATCGATGGAAGTGATTGTGAAGTAGTTAGAAGTAGATTGAAGAAAATAAAGAAGTAAAGATATATGAAAAGAGTATTGTTCCTATTGATGATAACGCTGATGGCTGGAGACGCAATGGCTCAGCCCAAGGCACGTCGCCAACAGCAAACACAGCAGAAGGCAGGTGCTCAGTCGCAGAACCAGGGCATGTCGATGCGTGCCCGACTGATGTTCCCCACGGCTATCGATATGCCAGAGGATGTCGTGTGGCGCCGTGACATCTACCGCGAGATAGACCTCAACAAGGATGCCAATGGTGGACTCTACTACCCTGTAGAGCCGATGGATAAGCAGGTCAACCTGTTTACTTATATCTTCAAGCTGGCACTCAATGGCTATATCCCCGTCTATGAGTACCGCCTCGATGGTAACGAGGTATTCTCTGACTCCGCAAAGGTTAAGATGAAGACCGTGCTCGACAATTACCACATCTTCTATGAAGAGAAGGACGGCAAGTTGCGCGTGGAGAATAGCGACATCCCGTCAGCAGAGGTCAAACTCTACTACCTGAAGGAGAGTGCTTACTACGACCAGGCCAACTCCTCATTCCACCGCAAAGTGCTCAGCCTCTGCCCCGTCATGTTGCGCGAAGACGACTTCGGTGGTGAAGCCTCTAAATATCCTCTGTTCTGGGTGAAATACTCCGACCTGGAGCCCTACCTCAGTCGTCAGACCGTCATGACCAGCAATCTGAACAATGCCGCCACGATGTCTATGGACGACTACTTCACGCTGAACCGCTACGATGGCACCATCTATAAGACCAACAACATGCTGGGCAAGACGCTGGCACAGATGTGCGAGGGTGACACCACCAAGCTCACTGCAGAGCAGAAGCGCATCGAGGCCGAGCTGAAAGCCTTCGAGGAGAACATCTTCGGCGACAAGCACCGCAAGGACTCGCTCGACTCTATTGCCAACGCGCCCAAGGACTTGAAAGCCGCCAAGAAGGCTAAGCGCAACACCAATGCCCGCAGCACCAGTGCTACCGCCAAGAAGTCGCGCAGCAAGAACAGCTCTTCGTCGTCATCATCAGGCAGTGCACGCATGTCTGTTCGCCGCCAGAGACACTGATAAAGTGAAAAGTGAAGAGCGAAAAGTGAAAAAACTCGGTTAAATGTTGGAAATGTCAGAATAATTGCTTACTTTTGCCCACAGAAACAAGTAAAACCATTTTTAAAACCAATCGATTATGAAAAAGATTTTTGCAGTAGTGCTGTTGGCCGTTGCCTTCGCAATGCCTTCAAAAGCACAATTTAGCTGGGGTATCCAAGCAGGTCTGAACATGACGAACATCTCTACAGAGGATGCCGCTGGTTCTGTTAAGAGCCGCACAGGTTTCTTCGTCGGTCCTACTGTTAAGTTTACTCTTCCCGTCGTAGGTCTGGGCATCGATGCCGCTGCACTCTACGACCAGCGTGAAGGTAAGGTTGAGTTCGGCAACAATACCGAGACGCTGAAGGCTCAGTCTATCCAGATTCCTGTTAACGTACGTTATGGCTTCGGCTTGGGCAGTGTAGCTGAGGTCTTTGCCTTTGCAGGTCCTCAGTTCGGTTTCAATATTGGTGGCAAGTCATCCATTTTCAATGATGCTGCGGATTGGACGCTGAAGTCTTCAAACCTTAGCGCTAACGTTGGTCTCGGTCTCACTGTACTGAGCAAGCTTCAGGCAAAAATCAATTATAACTTCGCACTTGGCAAGACGGGTGAAGTAGAACCTTCGGATGCTATCAAGGCAGTCATGGATAAAACGGCCAGTGCTAAGTACAACTCTTGGCAGGTTTCTCTCGCCTGGTTCTTTTAAGCCATCAATCCACAACATATAAAATAAGTGCTCAGCGCGAGGCGTTGGGCACTTATTCTTTTCTGTAATCTCAGTCTGGATTGCTTATTTACTCGTGCGATTGATATAGTCTAGGATGATCTCTACAGCATCGTCCTCACTCAGATCGTCCATCGAGATGACCAGCTGATAGTTGCGCGCATCGTAGCGCGACGTGTCCTCATACTTCTTGATATAGGTCTCGCGACTGGTGTCCATCTTGGCAATAATCTCACGGGCCTCACTCTCGCTGACATTCTGGCGACGCATGACACGCTGTACACGATGCTCCAACGAAGCCTGGATGAAGATATTCAGGTGATTGGGCCACTCACGGAACACCATAAAGCCCGTACGACCTGCCACCACACACGAAGTCTGTGAGGCCGCTTCCTCCAGGATATGCTTCTCGGTCTCAAAGAGAGTGGCATTGTCCAGCTTCACCTCAGCCTCCATGGGCTTAGTTGCACTGTTGACCAGCGTATTATAATAGTTGTTGATATCGTTCCACCACGACTTCTTCTGCGCCTTGATTTCCTCAATGCGTTCTTTGGAGAGTCCGAATTTCTGTGTCAGACCGTTAATAATGGCCTTGTCATAGTACTTCACGCCCAACTTCTCGGCCAGTTTGCGGCCAACAGTACGCCCACCAGTTCCTACTTCACGATTGATGGTAACAACGAATTTCTCATTCTTGTTCATAGTCTTATTTATATTATATCGTTATTCAGTAATCAATTAACAGGCTGTAAAGGTATGATTTTTTTTGCAAAACGCAAAACAATTAACAGTTTTTTCGTACTTAAAAATTCTAAGGAGCAAGACAGTTGTAGCCACGTCTGTACTAGCTGTATACAGATCTGTATTAGCTGTAGCCGCGTCTGTACTAGCTGTATACAGTGTCTGTATTAGCCTAATACAGCACTGTATTAGCTGTATTTCTGAGCTACTGCATTATATTGTGGACACCGTGGGGAAAATTCTTGCAAAACATGTAACCTTTTAACATAACCTCCTTGGAACCCCGATAAATAAAGGGTTCACGGCATGTTAATAGTCGCTCAGACATTTAACATGCATTTCACATTCTTGGGGTCACTTCAATTCTTTGTGTCCAACTTTTTGGGTGCATTCATCATTACGCATGTATGTTAAATGTTTCGCAAACATTTAACATGCCTCAAACCCCGATACACAAAGGGTTTGAGGCATGCTATGTTAATAGGTTAATAGATTTCGGATTATATCCTAACACGTCGTGTCTGGACATCGGCTTTCTCATTGACTCAATGAAGGCGATTGTATTACACGAACAATTCTCCCATCGCAGCAGAAAGCGATACTTTACATCTGTCACATATGTCTGTGATTGTAGCACCGTTCTGTGACAAACCATAGAAATTGTCTTCACTTATTAAGACATATTCCCATTCCCGATTCATCCTCTCCTCTGCTGGAAGTTCATTTATCTTTCGAGTCCACTCAACAGCTGCCGTCTGCTTCTGGCGTACATTCTTGTCAAATAGTTTATCGTTTCCTTTGGTTTCAATAAGATATATCTTTTTCTGAGTAGCAACAATAAAGTCTGGATGGTAAGTAGCCATTAGACCATCTTTTCGCATGTAATAGATAACAGCAAAAGGATGCATGTTCTCACTAATCTTTAGGAATCGCTCAACCTCACCATCAGTATCAAGAAACTCAATAAAAGCTCTTTCTAAACCTCCACGAGATGATGGATATCCTTGACGTTCATAAATAGTCTTATGCGTCTCTATTGAATACGACTCACGCATCTTAATCTCTGTGACAGAAGAGAAAAGTGTATGCACGACTTGTGCATCCGTTGTCATGATGTTGTTCTGTAGATTGAATATCGCTCTTGCCATTTCCTCAATGATATGCTTTGTGACGATAGCATCTTTCGATAACAATATCTTCCAATCACTTCCATTAAAAGGATTGAATGGTTGCCCAAACAAACGTGTCCGAATATACCTATCAACAACTGCTATAGTATGTGCCTCATTGATTTGAAGGTTGGGAACAGGCATTTCACGATGGGAAGTCACTCTGTCAAAACGCAACGTGACAGTTCTTAACAGTTTCTGCAGATATTCATTATAGCTCGTTGCAGTAAACAGATTTGCTGTAACTTTATATCTTCCAAACTGTGTCTTTGAGATTGCTTCTTGTGAGATAAACGTCTCTCCATCTTGCGCTAAGAACTGACGCAGTTTATCCAATGGGAATGCAGTAAAAGGTTGCAAGCTATTGATATCTATCTCAACATCCTCTAATTCTTCCTCTGCCTCTCTTACTATCATGGGCCACTGGAAGTCAAACTGTTCATAGTCTTCGCGTAGTCCTACTCTTATCAAATCACCAGTAGAGCCACCAGTACCCGTTTCTCCGGTATCCTCTATAGCCAATCCTGCATTGAGCAGTTCTTCATAGAATTGGATAAAGGCTGGGTGTTCGATAATGCTAAGCATATCAATATAAGTCTTGGGAGAAGTATGCAATCTCAGTACTCGCTGGCGATCTTCCGCTTTAATACTGTCATATTCTGGTTCTCTCCACATCAAGCGTAGTCCACGACCAATAATCTGCTCCAATAGAATCGGTGCTTCTGAAGAACGTAGAGGCACTATTACACAGATATTGTTCACGTCGAAACCTTCTCTCAGCATCAAGACAGAGATAATCACCTTAGGTATCTTGTATTTATCTATATTGAAAAGTTTCTCTTTGGTCAGTTTCCACTCTTCTTCTGAAACTTCACCTTTGGCATTACTGTCTATGGTTACGACTTCGTCTTGGGAAAGTCCGTCTTCTAACATGAGTTGATTCACAAAGGGAGCCACAGAAGTATCCTCACAGATAACGAGCATCTTTGGATTCTTCTTTTCGTCAACAGCAGTAAACTCATCCTCTAGCTTTTTCAGTTTAGCCAATCCTGCACGAAGCATCAGTCGTTGGCCATCACTAAGGTCACATACCTTATTTCTTTCGTCACGAACAGCTTTATAGTCTAAGTTCTCCAACTCTGTCAACTCCTGACGTCTATCTAATAAGAGTGTTTTCACGAGGCCCTTACGCATAGCTGTGGCTAAATCGAAGTCGACAATGATATGTGGAAAGTATACCTTCTGTACCTTCTTGCCAGAGCCTCGCTGGTCGTATGGAGTTGCAGAGAAGTCTATCTGGAAGAACCGTTCGCCTTTATTCTCTGCGATTACGTTCAATCCTTTCTGCCATTCGACCTCTTCTATCTCTCCATTACGCTTCAATTCGTGGATATGATGGGCCTCATCATTAATCACCAGTATATCATCAAGGCCTGCAAGATACTCCAATTCAGAACCTCTCAGGTATCTTCTATCTAACATTCCCAAGTCATTACCAGCAGCCTTACCAGGACGGATAGGCAACAACTTGTTGATAATAGATGGCACGTCATTCTCTTCATCCTCTACCTCATCCTCCATCTGGTTCTCAAACAGATGCCAGTTGGTCAAGGCTATCAGTCCGTCACCAGTGGTCTTCCGTCCGATACCATCTTCTTTGGTAACAACATTGTTCTGAATGAACGAGAACACTTCTTGGCGATAATGTACTGGAATAAAGACTTCCTGATTCATATAGAAGTCGTTTGTCTCAATATCTCTTTCTTCTGTTCCTTCCTTCAAACGTCCACAGAAAGCATCCAGCAAACGGTCATAAACAATAAGACCAGGAGCAACAAGTAGGAAGTTCTTTGTAAACCTTCCGCTTTTCACGTCTTCATGTCTTGCATTCAGCATCTGCCATATCAATAAGGCATGCATCACCCAAGTCTTACCTGTACCAGTTGCCATCTTAACAGCATATTTAGGCATCTGGTATTTCTGCTGGTTCAGCGTTGCCAAGTCAGACAATGCCATCATATCTGGCATGATTTGCTCATAAAAGTCAAGCACATTTTTGGCTTTCAACACTTCGTGCAGATACACGATATTCAGAATGGCCTGACGCTGTCCAGCATGAAAGTTTCGGCTTCTAAGAGAGCAATACTCCTCAGAGAACCACCACTTCAGCAGTTCCTGGGTAGTGGGCGTTACTTGTTCTAACAATTCGCCACTCTCCCATGCATCATTCACTATCTCACTGAGCCTTTTGGCTAATTCCAATGAGACATTTGTTTCATTTGTCTTCATACGCTTTCAACCACTTGACTCTCAAAACCAAATACATCTACCGCCTTGATACAAACCTGTCTGTTTTCCTTGTGTGGAACCCTCAAACGGGTCTTATAGACACAATGCAACGGATCGTTGTCGTTCTCTATATTCTCCCTATAATCCTGCCATGTAGAACGGAAGGTTACACCATCATAGTCAGGATCAATGCTCCAGTACTCTATAAGTGACAGTGGGTCTTGTTCCAACACCTGTTGCAGCTTCTCCTTGTCCTTATCATCCAACGGAATATTATCAGGTGAAAGCAACACGTAATTCTCCAACTCTATATCAAGTTCATCATTCTCTCCCTGCGAAGTTACATTTACAGGCTTTGCCACCAGATATTGAAGTGACGAGAAGCGCACAGACTTATCATCTATCAGTTTCTTGTAGCCTTTCTTGGCCAGTTTGTCAAGCAAGTCTGGTGGAATCACTAACACCTCAACCTTCGATGATTCATACTTCTGAATAGCCTGCGAAATATCAAAAGCGAAGTTCCAGCCCAACACAACCACTTTTTCCCAATCACCTCCAAGTAGACTTGCTTTTGCTTCTACTGCTCTACGGATAGTAGCAGCAGTAGTCAAACGATTTGGCGAATCAACCATCACCAATGTTCGCGTACCTTTTATATATCCAAAGTTTCTGTCGTTTGTCTGCTCTGGTGTAAAGGGCAAAGCTCCATACAGTCCCAATACCACTTGGCTTAGGTCACCCACATGCTTATACCGCTTGTTATTCTTGAATGCTTCCTTTTGATAGTCGCCAATGCTCTGATACAGGAATGGCTTCACTTCCTGGTCAATAAATCGCTTGCGCATCACCAACGAAGCAGGCTTGCCAATATCGCAAGTTATCCACCGCCTGCCTAATCGCTCAGCCACAGCAGCTGTTGTACCACTACCACCGAAGAAGTCGCAAACAAGGCTATCTTTATCAGAAGATGCCGCAATAATACGTTCTAATAATCTCTCTGGCTTCTGCGTTGCATATCCGACTCTTTCAGAGTCTTCCCTATTCAATTGCTCTATATCTGTCCAGTAATCATTTGGAATCTTTCCCTCATCAACGTAATAACGATATATTTTCCCTGATTTTTTGTCTGTTTTCTCTTGGTATTCTCTTCCATCTTCATCAACTTTTAATCTCATGTGAGAATTTTCTTTTCGCTCTGTAGCAACAAGTTGGTCTTTTCCATTGAAAATATAATGAGAGCTCTTGGAATATAAGAAGATTACATCATGTTTTCTTCCAAAGAAGCGACTTCCTTTTCCTCCTATGGAATAACACCACATAATTTCATTAAGTAACAAGTCTTTCCCAAAGATATCGTCAAGTAGCAATTTTACATAATGCCCCACATGCCAATCAATATGCACATAAATACTACCACGTTCAGAAAGTAACTCTTTCATTAGTACAAGTCTTGGGTAAATCATCTTCAAATAAGAAATGGTTCCTTCCTCCCAAGTATCTGCATATGCGAACTGCTCAATGACTGTTGGCTTCTGCTGAATATCCGTACCTGGCAAAGAAATCTTCGTCCGATAGTCAGCTTTGGAATCAAACGGTGGGTCAATATAGATAAGGTCAACTTTACCACGAAGTGAAGGAAGCCCTGTCTGGGCATCACCAGCAAGCAGGGCTTGCATTGCCAAAAGATTATCACCATAGATGAGGCGGTTCATCCACTCCCCATTGCCGCCAGCCATTGTGAAGGCATTCGGAATCTGGGGCGTACTGCCCTTGAACAGTCCACTCACATCCTTACTCGGCAACACCAGTTCATTGGTCTGCAAACCAATCTGTGTACCACTACTTAGCCGCTCCAGTATTTGTGCAGCCTCACGTCTGCCCTCGCTCACAATTCGGGGCAGTTCCTCTATTAACGATTTAGCCATGTAGCATTATAGTTTTATAATGCGTCGGGCCAATAAACAAAATATCCTACAAGTACCTTGTTTGCGTATAAACACAAAACGTGGACGAATCCCCGTCCAACGTTCAAGGTACTTGCAGGAAACCTAAATGCAGAAAACAGGAAAACGCCCACTATAGCAGTAGGCGCTACCATTATTACTACACTTGTTCTTTCCACCTGCAAGTTTCTGAACGTTTTGAATAATAGCCAACGCTAATGTTATTTCCAACTAAAATCATACCGCCACCCTGCACTCAGGGACTAAGCCATGGCTTTGCCGTTTACGACACGTCGGCAGTACTTGAATGCAAAGATAGCACTAATCTTTGAAACTACCAAATTTTGGAGCAAAGAAAAAGCACCTACAAAGTTTTTGTAAGTGCTTGAATCTATATGTGGACCAGCCAGGGCTTGAACCTGGGACCTCCAGATTATGAGTATCGCAAAATGATATTCCATGATATTCCGTTGTTCTGAAAGTATTCTGAATATCAGCGTTTTATAAAAATGCGATTTTCTTTGAATATTATAAAATACCCCTAACTGAAACAAAATGTTTACGCATTGTTTACGCAGAATTTTGGACATAATAGACGGTTTAAGCAACAGACCATAAATCTGTAGGTCACAAACAACCGAATGAATTTATCCCAAATCACCGAACAATATTTTGCCAAATAACCAAGCGGAATAAAGCCATATAACCAAACAAAAACGCGCCAAACGACCAAATTATACGTGAAATATTCTTTCGTTTTAAGAAAAAACACTACCTTTGCACCGAATATTATACAAAGTTATTATTATGGCTGAAAACACTTTCAATTATCGAAAGAGAATTGCAGACATTCTTTTAGAAGAAAAATTAGAAGCAATGGGAGCAGTTCTTATTGAAGGACCTAAAGCTTGCGGCAAAACAACTACAGCAGAACAGCAGGCTAAGAGCATCCTGTATATGGATGACCCCGCAAACATACAGCAAAACCTCCAGTTGGCGGAAACAAACATCAAACGACTGCTTCAAGGTGATACACCGAGGCTTATTGACGAATGGCAGATAGCCCCTCAAATATGGGATGCAGTACGTTTTGAAGCAGACCACAGAAAGGATGATGGTTTGTTCATGCTTACAGGCTCTGCCGTTCCTGCAGATAAATCAAAAATTCACCATACTGGTGCTGGTCGTTTCGCATGGCTTACTATGCGCCCCATGACGCTGTGGGAATCGGGAGAATCATCTGGAGATGTGAGTCTCAAGGCTCTATTTGCTGAACCAGAAAAGGTTGATGGAGAAAGTATGCTGAAGATGGAAGACATTGCTTTTGCTATTTGCCGAGGTGGCTGGCCTAAATCTCTAACCAAGAAAAGTCAGAAGGCATCACTTCGTCAAGTCACAGAGTATTTTGAAGCCATAACACGCTCTGACATTTCAAGAGTTGACGGAGTTGAAAGAGATGAGTTCCGTGCCAAGAGGCTTATGCGCTCATATGCACGATTACAAGGAGCGATGGCCAGCATACCTACTATCATAGAGGACATGAAAACGAATGAGCCGGAAGACATGAGCGACGAAACGGTCTCGTCATATATCAAGGCTTTGAAAAAGATTTTCGTGATAGAGGACATGCCTGCCTGGAATCCCAATCTGCGTTCAAAAACCTCCATACGAACCAGCGACACACGCTATTTTGTCGATCCATCTTTGGCTATTGCGGCTTTAGGTATAGGACCGAATGACTTGCTGAACGACCTGAATACTTTGGGCTTGTTTTTTGAAACGCTCTGTGTGCGAGACCTTCGTGTGTATGCAGAAGCCAACGATGGAGACGTATTCCACTATAGAGACAAGAGTGGTCTTGAATGTGACACTGTTGTGCATCTGAGAAACGGCAGCTATGGTCTCATTGAGATAAAATTGGGTGGTGATACGCTTATTGCAGAAGGGGCTGCTAATCTAAACACTTTGGCAGAAAAGATAGACACAACAAAAATGAAGAACCCATCATTTAAGATGGTTTTAACTGCTGTTGGACAATATGCGTACATGAGAACAGATGGCGTAATGGTTGTTCCTATCGGTTGTTTGAAGGATTAACGTGTTCCCATATATTTAACAATAAAATCTAAAAATAAGGCGACATGAAAGAGGTTAAAGAAGACATGCAGGATTATAAAAAAGAAATTGTGTCTGATGATTTACACACCATCTTCAAGGGTATAATGTTGCTCTAATAGATGATGATTACGCGAGGGCAATAGATAAAGACTACATGCCATATTTGTACGGGAAAAAGGACAAACTGGATTTGTCTCTCATGTGGCGGTCTGGTTTTATAGATCAATTTTGTAGTCTTTTGCAGGAACCAAAGTTTATAGATGTCCTTTTCCTCATTAACGATTTCAGTTCTGATACATTTCTGCAATTTGAGGAAAAAGTACGTGAATCAATTGAAAAGAGCTCAACCAATCATAGTATGGCAGCAACATCTATGACTTTTGATGAACCTTCTGTTGGTTTAACAGTATGTGCTGCTAGTGATGAATATAAAATGGAAGATCTGTTTTTGTATTCCGAAGGAATAGCTAATAAATATCTTAAAGAATTTGACTATCGTTTTAATACATGGTATATATTAGGGATATCTTCATCAAAAGCACATGTTTATTTTCTTAATGTATTATCGAAACAATGTTGTGATTCATCTTATCAAGATTGACAACGAAACGCCCCCCCCCTGATTTTCAGCATCAATACAGATAGTCAGTGGGGTTGTTGTTCCCAAACTGTTCCCACTTATCCATAGCGTGAGAGATGTATATATGGCGCAGTATGTTATGAATGTATTTCTTGAACTCACAAAAAATCATTCTACGTTTCAGAAGGTTACGCGAGGTCACTTTGACTTCAAAAAGGTCACTTGAAGGTCACCGACAAAAGAAAAAGCACTTGCGAGAAACTCGTAAGTGCTTGATTTTTAGCGTGGACCAGCCAGGGCTTGAACCTGGGACCTCCAGATTATGAGTCATATTTACAAGTATTGCATGAATTATCATGAATTTGCAATAGTCTGTAAATAAATACTTTAAATGTTTTGGTGTTTGCAGAAAATTGTGTAATTTTGCAGCAGTTTTCGCACATGAATTTCACGCGAATTTCACTGAGACATCTTAAAACCCTTATAAATAGGAGGTTAAAGTATGAAAAATGAAAAGTCGAATTTCACCGAAGAAGAAAAATCAGGTACACGAAGATATGCTGTTCGTGGCACTTCAAGCCTTGCTAAGTTCAATTCTGCTAATGGTAATGTGTATGGAACTCTGGCTCTTGACACCCGACGAGCCACTGATGATGACACTCAGGAACTGCCTGTAGCCGTAAGAGTAGCTTATGACGGAAAGACAGTCTATCTACGTATTGGCAAGAAATACACGATGGAAGAATGGCTGGATCTTTGCGAATGCGAAAAGCAGGGCAGGAACAAGAAAGCTGCTGAACGCAAGGAGCTGAAGAACCTGATGCAGAAAGTCGAAAATCAGGTTAACCAACTGATAGCTGAAGACAGTTTCTCTTTAAAACGTATCCAAGAACTCCATCAGGGTAAGACGGATAATAATTGTACTATCTATTCTGTTTGGGACTCTATCATTGAGACCAAACGGGAAAATGAAAGTCCTGGTACTGCCAGATGCAATAAAGACGTGCGCAGGCGTTTCGAAAAAGACATGGGTTCCAATGTTCAGTTTGTTGACATCAACAAAACTTTCATCGATAAATGGGTCAAGAGGATGAAGGATAGGAATTTGAGTCTTACGACTATCGGTATTTCCCTTCGCACCTTCAGAGCTATTGTGAATGTCTGCATTGACCGTAAACTCATCAAGGGTAATACAAAGGATATGTTTAAGGACACTGGATATAATAAATCGGAAAGCAGGAAAGACGAGTATTTGGAAGTACCAACCATGCGTATGCTTTATGACTTTTGGGAAAGAGACGAAGCAAAGGATAAAAACGGAAAGGAACTTTTCTTTCCAAAAGAGAAATTTGCTATTTTTCGTGATTTGGGCTTGTTCCTATTCATGTATCTTGGCGACGGACAGAATCTTGCTGACACTCTGCGCCTAACCTATGATGAATGGTACTTCGCCACCAATGGCAAACAAATGAGATTCTTCCGCCATAAAACGCAAGAAAGAAACGCTAGTGCTAGTGAAGTCGTCTTCCCAGTTACTAATGAACTAAGAAAGATAATCGACAAATATGGCAATGAGCCCAAATTAGGGGAGAGGGTATTTCCTATTATGAGCAAGACAATAACTGCCGACCAAGAAATATGGGTCATCCAACGCTACAACCGATACGTCCGTGAACACATGGCTAAAGTATCGGAAATTATCGGATTGCCGCGAAAACCAACATCAACGTGGGCAAGACACAGTTTTGCTACAAATCTGAACAATTCGGGCGATGTACCTTATAAATATATATGTGACAGTATGGGACACAGTAGCAGTGGGGATATTACTTCAAACTATATCGGAGCATATCCTTTAAAAAGAATGCTGGAATACAACGCTTATTTGCTCGATGAAAACGGTGGAAAGACGGATAACGAATACCTGTTGGAACGGCTTAAAGGTTTGAGCGAAGCAGAACGAAAAAAGCTTCTTGAAGCTTTATCCAAGTCAACGAAGTGATATTGCAAATGTAAAAATGTTGTATTTGATGACTCGTTTTAATAGAAAAGCAGTAATTTTGCACTAAAATAAGATAGACATGAGCAAACTGATACATATAAATAAGGAATATGCTGAGTGGGTGAAGTCTCTTAGCCAACGTTTCCGCCAGAGCCAGATAAAGGCTGCTGTGAAGGTGAACAATGAAATGCTGAAATACTACTGGTCGCTTGGTAAGGATATTGTAGCAAAAGATGCTATTGCTAAGTGGGGCGACAAAATATTTGTCAACCTCAGTGCCGATTTAAAGGATGCCTTGCCAGGAGTGTCTGGCTTATCGGTTCGGAATCTGCAATATATGAGGCAAATGTATAACACCTTTACGCCTCTCTTTGAAAATACGCCACAAGCTGTGGCGCAAAATGGAAAAGACATTACGCCACAACTTGTGGCGCAAAATGTACTTGACAATATTTGTAGTATTCCTTGGGGACACATACGGTATATCTTGGACAAGAAATATGATGCACACAAGTCATACTTCTACGTCATCAAAACATTAGAGAACAATTGGAGCCGCAATGTTCTCCTTAACTTCCTTGACACAGACCTTTACGAACGTCAAGGCAAGAGCCTTACTAATTTCACGAATACGCTACCGAAGCCTCAAAGCGATTTGGCACAGCAACTCACCAAAGACCCGTATTGCTTTGACTTTACTCAACTCAAGGAGAAATACGATGAGACGGAATTGAAGGATGCGTTGGTCAATAACATCCAGAAGCTACTTTTGGAAATGGGCAATGGTTTTGCTTATATGGGTAGAGAGTATAGAATGGCGGTCGGTGATACGGAGTTGTTCTGCGATATGCTCTTCTATAATACCAAAATCCATTCCTACATCATTTGCGAAATCAAGACACAGCCCTTTGAGCCCTCTTTCCTCGGACAGCTCAGTGGTTATGTATCCTGTGCCAACCACGTTCTAAAGGGAGAAGGAGACAATCCTACCATTGGTTTGCTGATTTGCAAGAACAAGGATGAGGTGATGGCGCGCTATGCACTCGAAGGTTATAACCAACCCTTGGGTATATCAGAATATGAACTGTCAAAGGTATTCCCCGATAATTTCAAGAGTTCACTTCCCTCTATCGAGGATATTGAAAACGAACTGAAGGAAAAGTAGTTATGATGGGGTTTATACGTAAGTTGATGACTCTCCAGAAACTATTCAAGATTCTCAAATTCATAGATCCGAAGAAGCTGGAGGGTGTCAACGATATTCTGGAACGGGTTTATCCTGGCATCAAAGATGAGATAAAGAGCCTTGTTGAACGTGGGGACATTCATGCCATGAACAAGACTCTTGACTATATCAAAGCTCATGGTGGTTACGAGAAGATAGCTGAGTATTACAATAGTGCAGATAAGAAGGGACAAGATGAAATGCTCTCTGCATTCAACGAGGCTTTCAGACCTGGTGCTCCATTCGAAGATGCTATCCTGACACTGGATAGTCTTGCAAAAGTGAAGGACATGGGAGTTTATACCCAACTCTTCGGCGACGTGAAAGATAGTATTGTTATGACCAGCGTCAAACTTGATTATAGGACAGTTGATGACTGGCGTACATTCGTCCGTAGGCAGCATGAGGCCGACAAGGAAGTATTGCTTGGTATTCTTGATGAGATTCAGAAGAAAGAGGAAAAGGATGAAGGTGCGAAAGTAGAAGAAAATAGCCCTGAGCAGGTGGGCAATCAGCCAGACGAAAGCCCCCAATATCCTTTTCCAGAAGAACTTATATCAGAACTTTATGACTATGACAATATCGTTTTCAAGCATATTTCCTCTAAGTCTGAATTGGGATGTATTATCAAGAGAAAAGACCACAAGGAGAAACTGGTAGAGTGTTCTGGCAAGAAGGTGTTGGCTTATCACATCTTGTGGCGATTGCGTAATTTGTTGTCTGATGAACAACGAGAGGATTGGATAAATGACATTGCAGCCGAATGCGGCTACAAAGTCGATACCATCAGCAAGAAATATAAAGACGAGACAAATATGAAACCAGGAAATTTAAAGCTGTTGCATGAGTTAAGTTCACTATTTGACAGCTACGATACCAAGATGTAGTTTTTGACCTCCATCTAAACGAAATCGGCGTATATTCACATCGAATATGCGCCGATTTTGTTTCATGTAATGCCATGCAAACACGTTTCCACGCATTTCCACGCAAACAGCGAGGAGTTTTTCAAGGAATTATAAGGGGGTGACCATAAATAATCAACTGATTATCAACCAATTTTAAACAAATAGAGAAAATACTTATTTTTTTTGCGTGCCACTTGCAACCACTTTTCCACGCATGACCTTTGCAGCGAACTTTTAAAAACGTTTAGGCCATGACAGGTAATTTTATTATGATTTCGGAGGAAGACCTTGAAAAGACTTTCACCAAGATGCTTGAGAATTATCTCAGCACACACAAGTTAGCAGAAAAGCCCTCAACTGATGAGGACAAGTATTTATCGAGTGATCAGGCTTGTGAGTACATGCACGTTACTCCCAGTACGCTGTGGAGAATGAGACAGCGAGGGGAGATTGCCGTTCACAAAGTCGGCGGTCGCTGTCTCTATTCTAAGAATGATTTGGATGCATTGATTAAAAAAGGATAAGGTATGGGAACAGATATTATTAGTCAGTCATTCAATGACCTCCTAAATAGTGAACCCGTTGATGGTGGCGGATTCCATGTCGAGGCAATGAACAAGTGCATCGAAGATGCCCATCTGTTGCCACCATTGATCCCGCTCTACCCAGACATCGTGCTCGAAGGTGATCTCAGTATCATCTTCGGACAGTCGGGCATCGGCAAGACCATCTTTGCCATGCAGATTGCACGATACATCGCCGAACATGACAAGCGGGTATTATATGTGGACTGCGAGATGACTCCCCGCCAACTTGGCAACCGCTACGAAACAGCCAATTTCCCTTCCACCTTTCTTCGTGCCGAGATGGATAGGGAGCATCCTGCCGAGGATATTCTAAAGGGGATAGAAGAAGTTGCCGTAGCCAACTATGTGAATGTGGTGTTTGTTGATAACATCACGGCTCTTGGGCAATCACTTGACAGAAGTGCCGACGCAGGAACCCTGATGGCTTCTCTCAACGCATTGAAGAAGAAGTATAACTGGACGTTGGTAGTGCTCAACCATGTGCCCAAGATGTTTTCAGGCAATGTCCCTCTTTCCCTTTCAGCCATGCAAGGCTCTGCCAAGATTAACCAGCTCATTGACGACGCTATAGGAATAGCACAATCCAGCATTGACTCAAACCTTGTTTACGTCAAACAATGCAAGTGGCGCAATGGGGAATTGACAATGGGAGCCGACCATGTGGCAGTCTATGAACGCTGCAAGGATGAATATGGTAATCTGGGATTCGTCAGTCGTGGCTTTGGTACTGAGCAAGAGCACCTGAGTATTGAGAACAGCAACGAAAGGGATGAAATAAAAGCTCGTGTAAGGGAACTCTCTGCCAAGGGAATGACACAGACAGCTATTGCCGAACAGCTCAACATCTCGCAAAGCAAGGTGTCGAGATTGCTGAAAGAATAACCTCAGATTATTCATTATTCACATTATTCATGTTGCATAATTGCATAATCTGCATAAAACTGAATAAGACATGGACGATAAAGAACTGAAACTGATACTCGCAACCAAGGCTCCAGCCTATCAGCGGTCTCTCATAGAGATACCGAAAGATAGCTTTGCGCCACATCATTCCTCGTTGACTGACTATCTGGACAGCGTGTTAGGGGACAGTCGTGAGATGCAAAACAGGATTGACGACCTTGTGATGCGCTACCGGCTTGGGGCAGTCGATGAAACAAAGAATAAACACTTTGGTACTGTTCTTCCCCGTATAAACAAGAAAGGGATGATTGTTGGCGGCAGTGTCATCTACTACAATACCGATGGCGGGACTATAATTGAAAAGGACAATCTCGTTGACCACCTCTATTCCTGGTATGCCTTCGACTATTATGTTAACCAAGACGTGTTCTTTGGCGAACATCTGTTCCGAAACGGAAAGACGGTCATCGTTCAGGAGGAGAAGACTGCTCTACTTGGATCACTTGCATACCCTAATATCGACTGGCTGGCAGTTGGTAACGGCAATAACCTGACGGAAGGGATGATGAAGAAACTCATGGGACGGCAGGTAGTTCTCTATCCTGATGATTTCTGCCACGACTTCTGGACAGAGCATTTCGGTGGTAGATTCAAAGTAGATAACAGCTTTATCCAATGTGACATTAACCAGTACCTGATAGACTTCATCCATAACCAGCAAGTACCGTAAGCCGAAACGAGTGTGCGGAGAGTAATGAAGGGCTTGCCCTTGATATAGCCCACTATAACTACGAGCTTCGCTTTCGTAG
>R23__coassemble_228_pt1 | contig 41234 bp, 35 predicted proteins | sample R23__metabat2_high_PE_030 | metagenome-assembled genome bin R23 | reverse complement strand
TGACAAACGCTTAAACAGATGAGACAATGGTAAACACAAGAGAATATGAATGGTCGGACGTGTCAGTAGTTCTGGCAGGCCGACTGATCACCGGCCTTCGTGGTGTGAAATACAGTGCGAAGCAGGAGAAAGAACTGTTGCATGCGAAAGGTAACAAGCCCCACAGCATTCAGCGTGGCAACAAGACCTACGACGGTGAGATTACTATGCTGCAAAGCGAGTATGAGGCATTGAAGCAGGCCAGTGGTGGTGACATCCTGGATGCCAGTGTGGATATTGTCGCAGCCTATGGCAACCCGACAGCTGGGGACGTGATTACTACCGACGTGCTGATTGGTGTGGAGTTCACTGAGGACAACACCGAGTGGAAACAAGGTGACAAGTTCCAAGAGAAGACCTTGCCATTTCTGTTCATTGACAAGAAGAGCCTGTAACCCTGGGGAAAACCGCAGGGCACGGTGGCTTTTGAACGATGTTCAATAATCATTCAAACAGTATTAAAATGAATTATACAAAAGAACAAGTTGCCGAGTGGAAGAAGAAGCACGGCGAAATCTTTGAACTAAGCGTGGAAGACAAGAGCTGCATCCTTCGCAGACCGAACCGCCAGGATCTGAGCTTTGTGAGTGTGGCGAAAGACCCCATCAAGATGAGTGAGACCCTGATGAAGCAGCTCTGGGTTGACGGTGACAAGGAGATCCAGGAGCGTGATGACCTGTTCCTGGCTGCTATCCCCAAAATGGAAGAGGTCATCAAAGTAAAAGAGTCACAAATAAAAAAGCTTTAGCGGATGCCGATGTGCCAGATGCCGATGACTGCGACGTGTTATTCCTGAACACACTCCTGAGGTATTACATGCACCTTGACCCTGACACACTCTGTGATGAAGAATGGGCATGGACTATCCGGTATCTGATTGACATCCGTAAAATGGAGGCGAAGGCAAACAACAATGGACAGCGTACTTAAATTTCTCATTAAGTTACAAGCCGATGAGGGTAACGTTCTGGGAGTAGCCAGACGAACTTCACGGCAGCTGGACGAAATATCCCGTAAGGCGACTTCTACAGGGGCTCGCCTACGGGAAGCCTTCTCTTTCTCTAATTTCAAGGGGTCCTTGATGTCCCTGCCTGGCATGGAGTTCCTGACAAATCCCTATACCCTCATCAGCGCGGGTGTGGGAGCAGTCACGGCTATTGGAGCACAGGCAGAACAGACAAGCGTTGCATTCACAACCCTTGTAGGCAGTGAAGAAAAAGCGGCAGGGATATTGAAGGAAATCAATGAATTTGCCGCAAAGACCCCCTACGGCAATCTGGATCTTACAGGTAATGCCAAAACCATGCTGAACTTCGGTGTTCAGGCAGACAAGGTAAACGGCTATCTGCGCCAGCTGGGGGACATAGCAGCCGGTGACAAGAATAAGTTGGGAAGTCTTTCCCTTGTGTTTGGCCAGGTTGCAAGTGCCGGCAAGATGAGCGGACAGGATTTGTTGCAGTTCATCAATGCTGGTTTTAACCCCCTAAAGGAACTGGAGAAAATGACCGGCAAGACATACGCCGAGCTCCAGGACATGATGAGCAAGGGACAGATTGGCTTTGATGCCGTTGCAGCAGCTATCAACCATGCCACCAGCGAAGGCGGTGCCTTTGCAGGCATGAGTGACAAACTGAGTCAGACAGTCAGTGGAAAGTTCTCTACTTTGGTGGGCAACATCCAACAAGCAGCCGTTGACATGTTTGAACAAATCAAGCCCATTGTCAATGACATCATGGACTTGTTCTTGGCTATTGTTCCACCGATAGCATCTGCATTGAAGTGGCTGTTCTCCGCTTTTGCTGGAGTCGTTCGTTTCATTGTCAAATGGAAAGAGGAACTTGGTTTGCTTACCGTTGCAGTGGGGGTCGGCATTGTGGCCTTCAAACTATACAATGCTACAGTAGCAGCGTATCATGGAATAATGAAAGCAGTTACCACAGCGACACTACTCTGGTCACATCGCCAGTGGTTGTTAAATATTGCACTGAATGCCAATCCTATCGGTATGGTCGTTGGACTCATTGCCGCACTTGTGGCAGCAGTTGTCTATTGCTGGAACAAGTTTGCCGGTTTCCGTGCATTCATACTGACGATGTGGAGTACCATTAAAGGTTTTGGTAATATCATCAAAGAGTACCTGATAGACCGGTTCAAGACATTCCTGAGCGGAATAGGGAAAGTTGGCCAGGCATTGGCAAAGCTCTTCAACGGGGACTTCAAAGGTGCATGGAGCAGTGCCGTAGATGGTGTAAAGGACATCACAAGTGCAGAGAAAGCCCTGAAATCAACTAAGCAGCTCGCTGGTGGTGTTGCCGCTGAATACGATAAGAACTACCGCATAGAGAGCCAGAAACAACAGCAGAAAGACCCAAAGAAAGAAGCGGCTATTGCCACCCCAGGGACAAAGGGCAGCACGGAAGAAGTGGTGTTCAATGCAGCCAGTGGCGGCAAAAGCAGCAAGGGAAAGAAAGGCAACAAGACCGCAGAGGCTTTGGCTACTGGCGGTACCAGGAATACCAGCATCACCATGAACATCAGCAAGTTCTTTGATAACATCTACGTGACAATGGCCGACAGGACGGACACGGCAGAGCTTGAACGTATTGTGCTCCAGAGCATGAACAGGGCCCTTGCCATAGCAACCAGTACAGAACGATGAAGACAACAAGGTTCATACTACAGAATATTGCCCTCAGAGCGATGGGACTGACAAAGGTTCCTCCCTATTCACTGTTCCGTGAGAATAACTTTCACGGCATCAATATGGGCTACCTTCATCATGGGAAGACCATAGAGGATAGTTCTGATTTCAACGTGGAAGATCTGAGTGATGCAGAGTTGGAAGAAGTAGTCCGCACAAATGCCCTTGGCGTTCCTATGGTCATGCCCTTGCGCTTCCAACTGGAAGAATCAGGAGCCAAGGAATGGCTGTTCCCTATTGAGCCGATGATCAGCCTGAACGGGCAGAACATTCTTGTGCGCCGTCATGTGAACAAGGGCAGCATCAAAGGTAGCATCAAGGAACGTTGGACGCAGGATGACTACACTGTACGCATTGAAGGCATCCTGATGTCGCGTGAAGGGAAATATCCAGAAGGGGATGTGACTATGCTGAAAAACTTCTGTGAGGCTGGGCATGTGAAAGCACTGTGCCCCTTGCTGGAGATATTCGGTATCAGTCAGCTTGCCATTGAGAGCTGGGACATACCTTTTACTACAGGACTGACAAATCAGAACTATACCATAACGGCCTACAGCGATGACATCTACAAACTGCTGTTGAGCCGTGATGACTTAAACGCATAGCACTATGTACACGATGCAGTATGACATACAGATTGGCAGTTATAAGCTGGGAATGCTTGACAAAGTGGAGATCCACAAGAGCGTTGAGCAGCTTGCGGACACTGCTGTCATAACTTTGCCTGCATCACAATATAACAATGCCCTCCAGATAGAAGACAAGCTGAAACGCGGTAATGGTGTAGTCATCAAGTTTGGCTATGAGGAAACAGGCATGGAAGTGGAGTTTGACGGCTGGCTGCAGCGTATCTCTACGGACGGCGGCAACATCAAACTGCATTGTGAAGATGACCTTTTCTTGTTCCGTAAGGAAATGCCCAATGAGGTATTGAAGAAAGTCACCCTTGAAGACTTATTGAAGAAGGTCATCAGCAGATGTGGCATTGCAATAGTTTTGGACTGTACCTATAGTTGGACGTATGAGAAGTTCGTCATCAACAATGCCACAGGCTATGACGTGCTGAAAAAGGTCCAGGAAGAATGCGGTGCAGACATATATCTGGATGACAAGCTGCATGTTCACCCTCCAGGCGAGAAGGTGGGGGAAGAGAGGATCTATGACCTTTCCCAGAACGTAGAGAAGGAAGATCTTACCTACCGACGTGCTGAAGACAAGAAGGTGAAAGTGGTGGTCAAGGCCTTGCTCCCTGATGGCAAAGTCAAGGAAGTGGAGACCGGCAGCACCGGAGGCGAGAAAATTGAAGTGAAGTGTCCTACCTCAGACGATGCGAGCATGAAGGCTCGTGGCGAACAGGAAGTAAAGCGCCGGACGTTTGACGGCTATGAGGGCAGCATCACAGGCTGGCTGATACCGATGTGCAGACCGGCTGACAGTGTGACACTGAGAGACAAGGACTACCCCTATAAGGACGGCACCTATTTCGTGACTTCCGTGACAACGGAGTTTGGGAAAGAAGGTGGTTCGCGTAAGATAGATTTAGGATTTAGACTGAGCTGAACAATGAACGAATATAGCAAACTGAAAGAGCTTCTGAAGGGTGTTGGTGGTGGAAAGGACATCACCATCTACCAGGGCATTGTGAACAGCGTTGACGGCTGTCTGTGCGAAGTCCAGATTGGCGGCATAGCAATCCCTGATGTACGACTGAGGGCTTCTGAACTTGATGATGACGGGCAGATGCTTGTCACCCCCAAAGTGGGCAGTGCCGTGACTGTTGGCAGCCTGAGTGGTGACTTGGCTCAGTTGGTGGTTCTGAAAGTGGACCATATCGATACCATTGTCATCAATGGCGGCTATCTGGGTGGACTGATTAACATTGCTCAGCTGACATCAAATTTGAATGCCATAGAGGATGAAATAAACAATCTAAAGTCCGCTATGACCGACTGGCTGCCATCCCCGCAAGATGGTGGTGCAGCTCTGAAGACCGCTATCACGACATGGGCAGGAACACCGCTTGCTAAGAGCAAGAGAGGTGATTATGAAGATGAGACAGTAAAACATTAGCGCTATGACCGGAATACAACTAACGGACTACGAGCCGCAGATAAACGTCAAGAGGGACAGCCTTGGGCAAATCACGCAGGGCTTAACCTTGGGCGAGACCTTACAGCAGAACCAGGCTATCATTCTGGCTATGCACCAAGGAGAACTGAAGGAACGCCCGATGATAGGAGTCGGTATCAGTGACATGCTGCTGGACAATGACCCCATCTATTGGCGCACTAAGATTAAAGAGCAGCTGGAGATGGACGGTATGAAAGTCGGCAGCATTAAGATCACGAAGACAGGCATACAAATAGAAGCAACATATTGACGATTATGGAACAGCATACAAAAGACAAAGTACAATATACGACGGCAGTGATGACGCTTATCAGCGGCATTGTGATGTGCTATATCGCTTTTTTCAAGAGCGGTGACGGCGACGTTCCGAATGGTGCCTTGTGGTATTTCGGGCAGACGATGGTGTATGCCGCAACAATATTTGGCTTCAAGCTGGCAGTAGATGAAATCATGCGTAAAAACAAATAAGAGGAGACTATGAGAAATATCAAGTACATTGCCGTCCACTGTACGGCAGGGAGCCAGAAGGCTACAGTAAGAGACCTGGAACTGGAGTTCAAGCGCAAGGGGTGGAAGGCTCCTGGCTATCACTATGTGATAACAGCAGACGGCATGATCCATCAGATGCTTGACACGGAGATGGTGAGTAACGGGGTGAAAGGATTCAATAGTGTGACAGTGAATGTTGCCTACACAGGTGGCATGGATGGTGTTGACAACCGCACGGATGAGCAGAAGAAATCACTTGTGGCCTTGCTGAAGCTATTGCGCAAGCGTTACCCCGATGCCATGATACAGGGTCACAGGGACTTTAGCCCCGACCTAAACGGTAACGGCAGGATCGAGAAAAGCGAGTGGATCAAGATGTGTCCGAGCTTTGATGCGAAGACAGAATATAAAGGCATCTGACTATGAAGAAACTTCTGTTCATATTTCTGGTAATGCTGGCGCTTATCGGTTGCAAGACCAAGGAGAAAGTGACGGAACGGATGACGGAACGCACGACAGCCTCCAACAGCTCAGTAGCGGCACAGGCTCAACAGGCAGAACAGCAGACCGTAGCTGCTTCCACCTCAGAGAATGTTCATACTGTCTGGAGCGACAGCGTTGTGGAAAAGACCTATGACCGTGTTGTTACGGACTCAACCGGTCGTGTGCTGCTTCATGAGCGGGAGCAGACCCACGAGCGCTACAAACGCAGTGGTCAGCGCAAGTCGCAACAGGCAGAGGCAAGTCATGAAACAAGCAGTACAACCAGTGAAGAAATAGCCTCTACTGAAAATGACTCAATCCGTCGGGAAGAGGCTATAAAGAAAGATACTACGGTGAAGACAACCTCATGGCGCTGGCTTTGGTTCGTGGTGTTGTTGGCGGTCCTCATCATCGTAGGAATGATTATATCAAAAGTGACAAGGCGATGAAGATAGTGATTGTTAAGAGCGGCCAGACGCTCCTGGATATTGCCTTACAAGAGAAAGGCTCGATAGAGGCTATTGAAGAGATAGCCGCTCTAAACGGTCTGTCTGTCACAGAAGAGCTTTCTGCAGGTATGGAGCTGGAACTACCAGCCAGATCCTGGAATAAATTAGTAGAGAACTACTGCAAGGATAACGATGTAAGCCCGGCAACCTCATTGACGGATGACAATCTGCATGATATGTGGAAGGTCGGCATCGGGTACATGATAGTTGGTGTAGATTTCATAATAGCATAGTACAATGGCAAGGACAATATCTGAAATAAAAAGTGCTATATGCACGGAATGGATGCGTAACGAAGACGTGGCAAGGGCTTATGGCTTCGAGGTTGGCGACAGCTTCGGTGATAAGTTCTCAGTCGTAAGTGTCGAGAATCTTCTTTTTTATATTGTCGCCGTGGCCTCATGGGTGGTTGAACGTTTGATAGATGTTCACAAGTCAGAAGTGGATGCAGCCCTGGATGCACTGACACCCCACAGGGCAAAATGGTACAGGGACAAAACGCTGGGCTTCTTGAAGGGGAAAACCCTTTATGGCGAGACAGACAAATATGACACAAGTGACATGACAGAGAGCGAGATTGAGGCCGCGAGGGTGGTCAAATATGCCGCTGTCAGTGAGAACGCGTCATCAAGCATCCTGACTATTAAGGTGGCAGGAGTAAGTGGTGGCAGGCGTGCCGCTTTGGATGCCGCAACAGCACAACAGCTGGAGAACTATCTGCGTGAAGTGAAAGATGCCGGTGTTCGCATCAACCTGATAAACGAGAGTGCCGACCGCTTCAAGTGCAGCCTCAGCATCTGCTACGATGGCTTATTGGAAGCCACATCTGTAGCGGAGGCAGTCTTGGCAGCAGTGCAAGAGTATGTAGAGAACCTTCCCTTCAACGGTATGTATTCCAACATGGCTCTTGTGGATGCTGTTCAGAAGGTGGAAGGTGTAAAGATAGCCGAAGTGAGTAGTTCCGCTATCATGGCAAACGGTTCCGACAGCTGGACTGACATTGATGTGCGGGTGGTTCCGAGCAGTGGCTATATGAGTGCAGCGAGCAGTGATGTTACAATAACTATGGAGGAATATGTATGAGCCTGTTTGACGTAGATATAAGAAGGCTGGGACTGCAACTGTTGCCCATGTGCCTTCGCAAGCCCCTGATGGGAGCCTTGGTGTATGCCGTCACACAACCTGCAGCGGCAGAGCTGAAGGACTTGCTGAACTACCGTCGTGAGGTGAATGAAGAGATGCGACGTAATGGTCAGACCTGTAACCTTCGCCGTATGTTGAACGACCTCTTTGATCCTTCGCGGCGTGGTATTACCATCATCGAGACCAGCCGTTCAACAGGTGTGACGCTGGGTCTCCGTGCGGATGGCAATACCCTGACAACGCCTCAGACCCTGAACAGCCGTGGCTATGGCGGCAGCACAGACCTGGATTTTGCCGTGCGTTTGCCCTCCCGGTTACAGGGCAAAATCGATGAGCGGCAGGTGAGCAGTGTGGTGCGGCGTTACAAATTGGCAGGAATGAGGTTTGGACTTGAATATACAGGTCTTCGCCAGGTCAACTTAAACGGTAATCACTTAGACATTTCCTTTACAGATCATCAAACGTCATATTTAGGCAATATAGGAACGTATTCTGAGGCACATATAGAAAGAGTATTCTAAAAACAGATAAACATGGAAAGAATAATTGGAAACTATACCAGTCAGGCGAACCGCTCGTTCCCTCTGGACTGTGAGACACTGGAGGCCATCCAGAACAACATTGATATGCTTGCCTCGTTGGGCAACATGGTTGGTGACAAGACTATTCTCAGCGGATGCCAACCGAGGAATGGCGGTGGAAGAGATGAGGGCTATGTGTTCCTGAAGACAACATCCTATCCCCTTGGTGAGGTGCTGCATGTCCTTGGCAGTAATGAGGACTCCGACTATTTACACCTTTCGACCTCTAACGGTGATGTAACACAGGGGAATATTACCTACACAGGCGCATATACTACGCGCCAAGTGCTGCAAGGTACTGGTGAAGAGCAGTGGGCATGGGAAGAGTTAAGCGCCCCTGTGGATATTGAGGCGATAGCCGCATCCCTCCGCTCACAGATGTCAGACCTCATGGATGAAGTGGAAAGGATAAAGCCTGTTCCTTTGGGCGTTGTAGAAATGTATAGCGGTTCAACGATCCCGGAAAACTATGGCGTCTGCGATGGCCAAGCCCTGAGCAAAGACCTTTATGCTGATCTCTACCAAGTAATAGGAACGAGGTTCAACAAGGCTGATACCGCATCAAATATGTTCTGCCTGCCAGACCTTCGCGGAAGGTTTATTGTTGGTCAAGGTGCGGATGCAGACTACAACACCATCGGAAATACTGGCGGTGAGAAGAGGCATACGCTGACTGTGGCAGAAATGCCGGCGCATGCGCATAGCTTAGATGATGCCTACTATAGTGAAAACGTTGGGCAGGGGCAGAGACAATATGGCTCAGGAGATTCGGACAACGATAATGACATCATAACTCGCCGTATCAACACATACAACACTGGTGGCGGTGGTTCTCACGAGAACCGTCCTCCCTACTTCGTTCTGTTCTACATTATGCGACTGAAATAATAGCGTTTGAATACTAATAAAATACCGTTTGAATTATGAGTACACAGAAAAGAAGCGTGCTAAAGAACTGGTTCCGTAAGGGACTAACCCCGACACAAGCCCAGTTCGCAGATGCCTTTGACAGTTTCTTCCACAAGACAGAAGACTTCATCCCTTTGAACAATGTGCAAGGGCTGGCAGCTGCCATAGAAAGCAAGAAATACGAGTTGCAGCAATACCTGAATGCGAGGTTAAATGCTGCAGTGGAAGACCTTGACGGTCGTATAAACAATCATAGCGAGTCAACGGTGTCTTCTATATCCTTCGGAGGTGATAATAATGGCCTTTGGATTGAATTGACCATGTTAAGCGGTGACACAGTGCAGTTGCCGTTGTCTATCCCGCTGGCGACAACCGGCCATAATGGTCTGATGAGTTCCAGTGACAAAGAAACCCTTGGAGATATAGCAGAGTTCTTGGCAGGCAGCATGGGTGAAGAGAGTCTGAAAGATCAGCTGGACAACCAGAAGGACAGGATAGAAGGCGTAGAAGACAACTTCATCGATATTGCGGAATATATGCATGAAGATGACGAACTCCCTGCAAACGGTGTGTACCTTTACGAAGGCTATCCCGTTGACTCACGCATCTATTCGATGAGTGACGGAGATACCTATTGGCTTGCGTTCTGTCTGAAGAAAGGTGACACGAGCGATGACGGCTTCGGCATCGGTGTGAAAGACTGTGTTTTATATCAGGCATACAGCAGAACCGACATGTTCATTTGCGTTGGCCACTATTATGGCAACGAGGTTCCTTCACATGTGCAGAAAGCCTTCGGGTATGTCCTGGCATCGTCAGACAATGCAGGTCTGATGAGTGCAGCAGACAAGGAGGCTCTTGACTACCTGCGTACCCATCAAGAGAAAGAGGTCATCATGATAGACCTATGGGACGAAGAGACACCAGGCATCATGAAAGACACTATCAACGAAGCTGGCATCTATTACTATAAGTATGACACCAAGGAACTTTATGTTTCTAATGGCGTGCCCGTTTTCGTGAGTGTGCCGCTTTCTGGCGATGTCATCTATGTCCGTAAAGAAAAGAACATCCCCTACATCTGGAAGGATGGCGATATGAAGCCGATAGCCCCTGAGGACATCCCTGCAAGTATCTTCAATGCAACCAACGAAATACCCGTCAGAGGCTACTATGTTCTGTGCGATGCCCAGAATGAGGAACTGAGTGCGGTACATGCCGCGTGGAATGCAGGCAAGGCCGTGAGTGGTCTGATTATCTCGTTTGAGATTGCGGCAGGTATCTGGAGGACTTTCCAGTACATCGGCAAGACCGTGACATCAGCCAACTGGCTCAATACCGACAATTGGAAAGACTTCGGATCGCTGGCTGCAGGTAGTGAGCCATACATCATCATCAATGACCTGATAGGCGCTCCCATAGCCGGTGAATACTATACGCTGGAAACAGCCGTTGCCCGACTTGTTGCATATCAGAACGAGTCTGGCGTGACCTATGCCAAGAAGGGCCTCATCATTTCCTACCGTACAGGTGAGAACGAGATGGAGACCAAGCAGTTCCAGGGCGAGGTGACGGACTTCGGTGAGGTTGGCCTTTGGAAAGACTTCGGAGGCGGTTCAGACGTAGAGACCGCTGACGAACCCGAAGAGGACGGTGAGGATGCCTTCTCAACAGGCGGTGCCTACACACACATCCCCACTGGCATCAAGGTTGACACCGAGACTGAGGGCGTGGTGAAGCTCCAGCTGGAGAATGCTGGAGGTGACGGCATCGGTGACGAAGTGCAGTTCCCCGTCGGTACTGGCGGCGGTGGTGGCGGTTCCGGTACCATCGTGACGGCAGCGTTCCAGCAATCCCCCATGTACGGTAATGCAGGTGGCTCGTTCATCATCCGTGCAGCGGTGAGAAGTGTGACCACAGTAGGCTCATCTGAGCAGGAAAACACGATTGCCACCATTGCCCTGTATGACCGTGACACGAACACGCTGCTTGATACGTTCCTCTTCAATAAGGCCTCATCTGTTTCGCTGAGCACCTACGACTTCGTGATGGACGTTTCGCAGTATTTCGCAGCAGCTGGTGTGCGCCGTTTCCGCTGCCTAATTACAGACGATGGCGGCAATACCGGCTCACGCAATATCAACGTGACTGCTGTTGACGTGACGGTGTCGAGCGTGCAGACGCTGCAATACACCCAGAGCACTGCCCTGACAGTTGGCGGCGGTGCCAAGAGCATCCCCCTGTATAAGTTTGCGAACAATGCGAGTGACCGAGGCATCACGGCCATCACTGAGATATATCTTAACGGCAGCTGGCAGCAGCTTGGCAGCAGTGTCATATCAGACACCTATTCGCACGGCATCACCATTGACCCGACGAACTGCCTTGGCTCAGTATTGTCACATGGTGCCTATCCCATCCGCGTTCATGGCGTGGACGTGGCATCGGGTGTTGTGGGTAACTACCTGTACTCAGGCATCTTCGTGATAGATGAGAGCAGCACAACGCCCCTTGTGGTGGAGAGCTGGACTTGCGAGACAGCCAATGCAGCGGTGAAGCTCTATGAGACCATCACCGTGAACTATGCCGTCTATGACCCGACGAACAATGCCCCGACAGCCACCGTCTATCTGGATGGCAACGCTGTTCAGAGCCATACGGCCTACCGTTCAACCTCATACACCTATACCCATCAGGTGACAGGCGTAGTGAGTGACGGCACCTTCTCGCATATCGTGAAGGTGGGCGTGGGCGCTGCATACGGCACAGAAGCGACGTTCCTTGTGAGCGGCACGGTGATTGATGCCGCATTGAAGAGCGGTGCCATCTATGCCTTCGACTTCTCGAACCGCAGCAATGAAGAGAGCGACCACACCATCACCAGCGGCGGCAAGACGATAGCCGTCAGCGGCTCAAACTGGAGCACTACCGGCTTCTGCACGTTCCTGGGTGAGAAGTGCCTTAGAATTGCCGAGGACGTGACAGCCGTCCTAAATCACCAGCCTTTCAAGCCCACATCGATAGAGGCCAATGGTCTTGCCATCCAGTTTGCCTTTGCCTCAAAGAACCTGGTTGATGACAATGCCGTTCTGATGCAATGCTACCATGAGGGCGTAGGCGCAGGCTTCTATGTCACTGGCAAGGCAGTGGGCATCTACTGTTCAACAGGCCTTTCCAACCATGTTGAGGAACGAGCCTACAGACAGGGTGAGAAGGTGACTGTTGCCGTCGTGGTTGAACCTGCGGCAGAAGGCTTGGGGCAGACCCGTAGCGGTACCACCTACTACTTCATCAAGCTCTATCTGAACGGTGAAGAAGTGGCCGTCATCGGCTATGTGGCAGGACAGAGCAATCTGATCCAGGAGCAGAACATCACCTTCAACGGCACTCAGGGCGACTTCTACCTGTTCTATATGATGGCATGGGAAGACTACTTCCAGTTTGACCAGGCTTTCCAGAACTACCTTGTGAAGCTGACCGACACCGGCGACATGGTGACTGAGTACGACTTCGAGGGTGTGATGGCTTCACAGGCCGTCACGGAACTTGGCATACAGACCACGAAACTGCGCCCTCAGGCATCAGAGCTGGCAGACAGGGGTATGGCCTACATCATCGAGTGTCCTTTCAACGGCTCCGACATCGAGGGCCTTGACAGAACCGTATCGACGAAAGACCAGATCTATGTGACCCTGTACTATATAGACCCTGCACGTCCCTGGACCAACTTTGTTGCCCGTGACGTTGCACGAAGGAACCAGGGCACCACGTCAGCCCAGCGCCCTGTCAAGAACCCTCGCTACTATCTGGCACAGAAAAAGGGCTCAACCTATGACAAGGTGAACAAGACGGGCGGCACGACGATCACGCTGCTGAACCCCGATGACAGCACAGAGGCAGGACGCAGGGCAATCGCTCTGGCAGCCATCAACAAGGTACAGATCCATGATGACAGCATCCCTGTGGATATTATCACGGTGAAGGTGGACTATAGCGACAGCTCCAATGCCAATGACTGCGGCATCTGTGACATGATGAACGCCACTTTCAGAGCCTTGGGCCGCAACTATATGACCCCTGCGCAGAGAGCCTTTGATGGTACCTGGAAGAAAGGCACCCTTGTCATCGATGGTCTTGTCATGAACCATTCAACCGCCAATATACCAGTGGCCATGTACCGTTCAAAGAGCGATACCGGCAGCAGCCCGTACTTCCATTCAAAGGGCAACTGGAAGGAAGACAAGAAGGAACAGGTGGCGCTTGGCTTCAACGATGTGCCAGGATATAACAAGGGCTGTCTGAACTATGGCGACTTCATAGAGTATTACGGCCTGAGCAATGAGACGCTGGAACAGACCAAGACCCGTTTCCTTGCTACCAATGGCCTTGACACAGAAGCCACCTATGTACTCACCCAGTATTGCGGCAGCAGCTACAAGGTGATGAAGCACAACGGCAGCCAGTGGGTGGAGCAAAGCGGCTCGATGGTCCAGAACGCTAACGGCAAATGGACTGTCACAGGATCTGTTGTCAACCCGACTGACGGCTTCGAGCTTCTGAACTATCAGGGCATGGACTGGTTCAAGGGCGTTTCGTCTGTTGCAGACATGATGGCACCCTCCACATCGTTCTCGAAGTGGGTGCAAGCCCTTATCGACGGTGGCGACATTTCCGTAGAGACAGTTCCTGCCTGGACGTACTACTATGAGTGCCTGGTAGATGACGACAATCTGGCTATTGCATACGCTCTGGGCAAGAAGGTTCCCTATAACCTGTACCGGTGGATGAAGTTCTGCGACAGTTGCGACTATGACACCTACGGCAGCTCTTCGAGACTCGACTTGTGGAAGACAGACCTCTACAAGTACGCATCCCCGTATTCGTGCTTGTCATACGATGTCTTCACGGACTATCTGGCAGCTGTTGACCAGCGAGCCAAGAACATGCAGCCTATGTGGTTCCTCGAAGACGGCTGCAAGGTGGTGAACGGTGTCTATTACAATGACAACGAAGAGGAAAGCGACACGACTGAGGGAATGCTTGCAATGCGCATGTATCTGAACAAAGTCTATGACTGCGATACCTGCAACGGCAAGGACAATGACGGTGGCCAGACGGTGGACGCTGAGGTTGACCCGAACAAGCTGCCTGATCTACAGACTGGCTACACCAACCCATACGCAGGCTACAACTCAGTCCTGTTCCGCAACATCTACTTGCAGCAGACTGTCTATGTGGATGCAGGTGGTACCGAACTGTCACTGAGAACCGTTGCGTCAGCCATGCGTTCATGCACGGCCACCGTTGGCGGTCTTACCCTGCAACCGTTCTCGCCTGAGGGTGCAACCTATTTCTTCCTGACAGCCCGCATCAGACGCTGGCAGAAGAAAGTTTCCTCATACGATGGTGAGCGCAAATATATTGACTTCACAAGTACGACGGCCAACAACATCTATTTCTATGCCCTGCAAGGATTGGGCCTTACCTCACTCCCTGCCTTCATAGAACGCAGATGGCGCATCCGTGACGGCTTCTATGGTACCGGCGACTTCTTTAGCGGTGTTCTGTCGGGCCGTGTGAATGCGCCTAACGGTGCAACCATCACCATCAAGGCAGCGAAGACCGGCTATTTCGGCATCGGCAATGATAGCTCAGGCTCTTTGTCTGAAAGCGTCTATCTGGAGGCTGGAGAGACCCACGTCTTCACGAACTTCTCACATGAGGAAGGTGCCTTGCTCTATATCTACCAGGCAGACCGTATGTCGAAGATAGACCTGTCAGAGATCACGCTTTCAAGCAACTTCGACTTCTCTGTGATGACATTGGCAGAGGAAATCTACATCGGTTGTGTCGGCAAGAGCAATCTGACCATCGGAGCCTATACGCTGCTGACGAACCTGAACCTTGGGGAACTGCCTTTCCTGCGCATCCTTGACATCAGGGGAACGCTCATCACGAACGTAGTGTGCAGCAGCTGTCCGCGACTGGAAAGCCTGTTTGCCGCCAGTAGCCAGTTGGTGAGAGCCGATATTGCCGACGGTGCCAAGATAACCTACATGCAGCTACCGGCCACCTACAACTATCTGAAACTGCGCTACCTGCCCAACCTTACAACGGACGGGCTGGTTCTGGAAGATGCTTCGAGCGTCACGACGCTGATAGTTGAGCACTGTGCCCACATCGACGCGATGACGTTGCTTGCTACGATTGCAGGAACGAGCGGCAGCAGACTCCGTGTAGTCCGTGCGAACCCTGTGATGACAAGCTCTGACGGCTCAGACCTTGCTATCGTCTCAGCCCTGCATTTGAGTGGTCTTGATGCCAACCTGACGGCACAGACGGCTCCTGCACTCGTGGGAACGTACATGCTGACCAGATATGTTGAGGATGAGACCGTAGCCGCCTGGCATTCTGAGTTTACCGACCTCACTTTGCACCAGGCACAATATACGCTTGTGGAGCAGGATGACACGGTAGATGACCCTCAGAACATCACGAACCTTGACAATGAGACCACCGTCGCCAGCTATATGCCCAGCGGTCACATCTCAAAGATCCGTGAGCTGCTTATCCCCGTGACTGGTAAGCTGAACACCCAGACTGGCAAGTTTGAGGGTGTGCGCATGAGCGAGAGCGACTACAAGAAGCTGGCAGACGGCAGCACCTTCGACTATGCCGACGGTGTAGGTAGCGGCAATGATGCCTTCATGCGTATTCCGCACCTGTGGTATAAGGGCATCAATGACTTCAAGAACCAGAAGAAATATACTGCCTGGAGCTCACTGCCTACTGAGCCTATATCAACGGCAAGCACCATCCGCAGGGCAACGCTTTCCACTATTCTGTTGCAGGAGAATGTAGCCGTCATGGTTGGCAATATCACGGAGGGCAGCAGCACTCTGGAGAGCACTGGAGTTCTGACGGCCACCCCGAACTACAACACCTATCAACTGAACGTTGAGGGTATGAAGCAAGTGAGATGGCCCGGACTGAACAATGCTACCATCGGGGCATGTTTCCTGGATGCGGAAGGCACCATCATTGAGAAGTACAACATGGCAGTTGCAAGTGCGCTCTTTGACTTCGTGGAAGGCGACTACATCTTCATCGACGTGCCTCATGGCGCAAGCACCTTTGTCTTCACCTCTGCCAACACCAACGGTAGCCTGGAGGCGATAGCCGTTGACAGCACGGAGATTGAGGCCATAGAACCCGACTGGGTAGAGAGTGCAGAATGCCTGTGTGCCATCTATGAAGCCAGCGTTGACAGCCTGACACGCTTGCGCTCTATCTCTGGCGCAACTGTCAGAGTGGGAACCGGCACAAGCACGACATCCCAGGAATGGCAGTATGACGCTGACGGCAACCCAACTGGCAGTGCTCCATTGGGTACCATCAACTACACACAGAAGGACTTCCAGAACCTTGCCCACCTTCGCGGTGAGGGCTACCAGCTCATAGACTATGAGATGTCAAAGCTGCTGGCGCTGCTGTTCTTTGCTACGGTTGGCAACCGTGATGCTCAGCTGGTGTGTGGCTATGGCAAATCAGCAGGCGGCACTACTGGCTACAGGGACAGCATCGGCAACACCAACAGCGTGAGAGGCACGGGTGACGGCAACAAGGTTCTGGGCTTGGAGGGCTTCATGGCCTGCACTGTTGAATGGATGGATAACGTGGCGGTGAACGTGCGTTCCTACAAGAACTTCATGAGGAACTTCGGTTCTGGCGTGAGCGGTGATCCGACGGATGCCGTTTGGCACATCTACGACCCCATCAGCGACACAGAGCGCACGGTGAAGGGCATCAACGCCTCCGGTTACTGCATCGGCAGAGTGAAGCACGGCAGGTTCTGCGACATCATCCCGTCGAAGCTAACAAACGACAACAGCCGCTGGAACCAGAACTACTGTGATGGTTTCTATTATACACACTCAACTGGCCGTGTCGTGTACCGCGCGTACAGCAATGCGAATGCGTATGGCGGTCTCGTGTACTCGAATGCGTACCACGCTTCATCGTACTCGCACACGCACATCGGCACGCGTCTGGCCTTCAGGGGCGAAATCGTGCTCGATTAGCGTAAAAGCGTAAGGTGGAGGCCTGAAAAGGCGCTCCACCTCCCATAATACCGGCGAAGCCGGTCGATTTTTGAAAAAAAATGTGTAACTTTGCAGCCGAAAAAAAGGTAGAGGGTCTCAATGGCCGTGTCGTGTACCGCTCGAACAACAATGCGAATGCGAATGGCGGTCTCGTGTACTCGAATGCGAACAACGCTTCATCGAACTCGAACACGAACATCGGCACGCGTCTGACACTGAGAACTAAATCTGCCAGCAATGGCAGAAAACAATCGCACCCCTGCTATGGTGACGTGTCGCCTGAGTATATGCGAGAGATCCGAGCCTCGGCAACAGCATCAATGATGGAAAGCCGGAACATATCTAAAGGTCCTGAAGGCATGGACATTCAGTTTCCACTTGGCAATCTTATCCCGGAGATTGTGAGTGATGAAAACATGTACGAGAGCTTTGACTATGTTGTCAGCCACCTCGAACACAAGAAACAACGGGATAAATACAAGCCTCACAGAGAGGCCATCGTCAAGGAACTGCAACAGCAGATCGGTGACGGCTCTTTCCGTATTACTCGCGCAGATGTCAGCGACATCCATGTTACCGACGGCCCCAAGGAACGGGACTGCCAGGCTCCTACAGTCAAGAAGCGTGTGGGAGTGCATGCGATCATGGTCATCGTGGAGAAATACACTTATCCAACCCTCATCAAGAACACGGCAGCATCCATCAAGGGGCGTGGTATGCACTGGCTCCATCACGTCATAGAGGAAGACTTGAAGAATGTCCCAGACATGATGCGTCATTTCTACCAGAATGACATAGAGCACTTCTATGACAACATCAGCCAGGACAGGATGAAGTCTGTCATCCGTGAGTATATATCAGACCCCGTGCTGCTTCCCATGCTTGACAGCTTCATCACTCTGCTGCCAAACGGACTGTCAAAGGGCCTGCGCTCATCACAGTGCTTTGCCAACCTCTATCTGTCACCCGTTGACCATGAGATGCTGAAACACGTTCCTTCATACGTCTTGAAGTATGAGGACGGCACAGAGGAAGTGCGCTACCTCTATGACCGCTATATGGATGATACCGTCTTCTGGGGTGGTGAGAACAAGAAAGACCTCTGGAAGTTGAGAGACATCTATGTGCGTGAAGTTGGCAAGCTTGGCTTGAAGGTGAAGCCCTCAGAGGCCGTGCGTCCTATCGAGGTGGGACTTGATCATCTGGGATATATCCAGTATGAGGACTTTTCACTGATACGCAAGCGTACCAAGCAGAAGGCAGCGCGAAAGCTGGCGAAGGTGAAGAGCCGCAAGCGCCGTCAGGAAATTATAGGGTCATTCAAGGGGATGGCCTGTCATGCAGACTGCAAACACTTATTTTTTAAGTTAACAGGTAAAAATATGAAAAAGTTTAGTGAGATGGGCGTTACGTACACCCCTGAGGACGGCAAGAAGCGGTTCCCCGGAAAGGCAGTCAGGCTGAGTGCCATCGTAAACAAGGAGATTGAGGTACATGATTATGAAAAGGATGTCACCACCAGACAGGGTGATAATCGCTACATCGTGAGTTTCCGTGACCCCAAAAATGGAGAGTGGGCGAAGTTCTTTACAGCGTCTGAGGAAATGAAGCAGATCCTGGACAAAGTAAGCGACATCGAAGACGGTTTCCCGTTTGCCACTACCATTGAAAGCGAAGTGTTTGACGGGAACAAAGTCAAGTACCGCTTCACCTGAACGAGACTTGAACATTATTTTCTCACTTAAAAAATCATCAAGATGGACAAAATTTATGGAACGTCAATCCGTCAGGACGGGTTGCAGAAAGTTGGCCGGAACCGTTGGGACTTGTTCTATGGCTTCGGCAAGGATGAGGACAATGAGATGGGCTACAACTGGCGCACATCTTTTGACCATCAGCCGACGATTGAAGAGGTGAAGGAAACTATCACCGCTCAGATCAGTGCAAACACGCAGAAGGCTATCATTGAGGGCTACAAGTGGAACGGTCATCTGGTATGGCTTTCGTCTGAGAACCAGGCGAACTATACGCTTGCCTACAACATGGCACAGAACGGCGACCTGGAACAAATGCCGACCGTGAAACTCGGAACCGATGAAGAGCCCTTGTGCTACACGTTCAAGGATGCCGAAGAGCTGACAGAGTTTGTCAAGGGTATGCAGCAGCACATCCAAGACTGCCTCAATGCCTCGTGGCAGGAACGTGAAGAAATAGACTGGACTGTGTTTGTCTGAGTTTGTAGGGGGATGAAAAAAGCCCCCAGCCTGTTATAAAGTCGTCTCACTTACTTTTTAACACATTACACCTAACCGGCGAGCTGGGGGCCTATACCTCCGCTTCCGGTTAGGTGTTTTATATGTATAAGTTAAGTGAGACGGTGCAAAGGTACGAAAAATAATTGAGATGAAAGTATTTGAGGCAATAAAATTGACTGAAAGCACCCTGATTGCCCTCAGAAATGCGAATGTGGGGACGGGTGACGTGGAATATATCAGGCTGTTTGAAGAGTTCAGGAACCAACAGGCAGACGGGCTGAAAGTGTCATACAGTGTGGCTTTCCTCGCTGAGAAATACAATATCAGCGTGAGGGAAGTCTATGACCTGATACGGAAGTTCAAAAGCGACTGCAAAATGTCTGCACCGTGATTTTCCGCTTCTGTAAGGTGTGCCGCCTGTTTATTCGTAACTTTGTGCCATCTTTTAATATCAAGCGTTATGAATAAATACTACGACATGCTGAACAAAGTTCTTTCAAACGGAAAGATGCAGCACAACAAAAAAGGAGATATTAAGTATCTCTTGAATGAGCAACTGTCACTGACTCCTGCTGACCTCTTGGATATATTCGAGAGCCACAGCATAGCCAGAAAGAAGCTCAGAAGCGAACTACAACTGTTTATGCAGGGTGAAAGACAGGTCGAGAAGTATCGTGATGTGGGAATAAACTGGTGGGACTATTGCGGTTCAGTCCTGGTGAACAGCTATCCGACCTATTTTGAGAAATTGCCTCCGCTCATTGCCAAGATCAACCGTGAGAAGCGCAACAGCAAGAACTATGTGCTGTTCCTTGGCTCAACGGATGCAGAGAGCAACCAAGCGCCTTGCCTGAGTCTTGTGCAGTTCCAGATTGATGAAGGTGAACTGGTTGTTTCTGCTTATCAGCGAAGCAGTGACGCGAACTTAGGTTTGCCATCAGACATTTACCATCTTTATTTGATGGCAAGACAGATTGATTTGCCTTTGAAGTCGATAACACTCAATCTTGGAAACGTTCATATCTATGCAAGCAATTTAGAGAGAACAAGAAACTTGCTCAATGGAGATGAGAACGTGAAATTTGACCTCAATGTGTGAGGACACAAAGCATCAACTTAACAGGTACAAAGGTACGAAATTTCCTTGAAATACGCAAGTTTTTAGACAAAAAAATGAGCCTCGAAAGTGATTATTTTCAAGGCTCTTTTTATGCTGCTTTTGAGTCAGTTTTCAGGTGTTTCAAACGCTGATTTTTCGCTGATAAATTGCTTTTCAAATCACGTTTCGTTTTTGATGGGAAAATACACGTTTCGTTTTTGAAAAGCGTCGCAAATCGTTTTGCCGTGATTACAACACCTAGCTTCAGTAGGTTCTCACCATCTTCAAATACGACTTTCTCCAATGCCTCGCAACCGTCGAAGGCATTGTTGTAGATGGTGTCAACGCTGGCGGGAATAATCACTTCCTTTAGCACCTTACAGCCACAGAAAGCACGTTCCTCAATCGCCTTCATCGTGTTAGGGAACTGAACGGACGGGACATCATAGCATTGATCGAAGGCCAGCTCACCAACGCCAGTAACAATATAGCCTGATACCTGCTCTGGTATGACGATGTCTCCGTGATAGCTTCCTTGAATACGTTCCCACGTACCGTCGCCTAATTGTCTCATACGATACGTCACCTTTGCCGTCATCGTCGTATTATCGTAGATGTATTCTAAATCTTGTGCGCTTGCGCTCAGCCCTGCGAACACTAGTGCGAGTGTAAACAAAATTTTCTTCATTAGCGTAATATTTATTGTTGGTTATTAGCAATTATTTTCACCAAGCTCATGATCGAGACACTAGTCCCACTTGAGGGAGACATTGAAAACGGGGTGGCCGTCGGTGGTGTTCTGCGTTTCGGTCTTCAGTACCCACTTGCAGACCCATCCGTCGTCCGTCATATAGCCCTCATCCTCATACCATTTCCGTACGTGCTTGGTCGTTGCCGTCACTTCAGGATATTCCTCTCCGTAGTCGGGGGTGTACTGGGCCTTTCCACTGGGATTGAAGTAATATGTTAGGAGATAGGCTGCTGGCACATTAACCTCATACTCATAGAGCTCGTCGCCCCAGCCATTTTTATCCAAGTCTTTGAAATAACCCTTGAGCTTGATGTCCTTCAACTTGCTGTTGTACGTGTCGCCATAGTAGATGATAGGGATGGCCTCGATGGTGAATGTCAGCTGATAGTGGACGCCATAGTCCTTGGAGGAGGCGATGGTGTTGCTACTGATAGCGGCAGGATAGTCGTAGTGGTAAGCCATGGAGTTGTGGTAGGTGGCTGTGACTTGATAGGCGATATCGCTGAGTTCCTTGACCTGTATATCCTCTGGGTAGATGGTAGTGAAGTTTGTGAATAACATGCCATTAAAACCTCGCAATAGAGAAACCTCCTGTATCTTCTCAATCATCAGCTTGTCAGGATCGATGTACGACAGCGTGAGGTCTGCATCGTCTGGCTCTGCCTCCTGTGTGACGTCTATGGTGGCAGTCTTGGTGAATGTTTTCTTGTCTTGCGAGAGGGCAACGGTGACGGAGCCTTTGCGTATCTGGTTGGTGGTATTCTCCGTAACCTCGACAAGGATGTTCTGGCCGTTGACCTTAATAGTTATCCAGTCGTTGTTGCTCTTGGCAGTGAAGTAATTGTAGTTGGTGCGAACGACGACGACTTCTGTACCAATGCGGGAGTCGAACTTCAGAGAACTGGGGTCCAGCTCTACTTCAAAGTCGTAGGGGTCGGGGTTGGCCTTGACTTCATTATTGCCCGCCTTGGGCGTCACTTTCTGGGTAGAACGCTGGCCGTCGTTAGTGACGGTGGTAATGGTCTGTTCCTTGCCTGCATCCGTCAGAAGGGCGATGTCGCCGTCCTTATTGGGCAGACCTACTGTCAGCGAACCATCGCTAGCACAGGATACGGCAGCTCCCGATTCCAGAACATCCTTGAAAATCTGGATAATACTCTTTTCGGTTTCCTTGGCAGCATTCTCTTCGTCTTTCTCTATTTGCTTTTCGTAAACATAATCAGCCAGTTCGTCCTTCATCTTCCTGAGGACATCATCACTAAGGTCCTTGGTGTCTGAAGGAATGAATTCTTTGAGAACCTGATCTAACAGGTTCTTGCCGATGATGGTCTCAATCTTGTCAAGGTCGTGGGCGTTCAGCGTGCCGTCCTTCAGCTTTTGGCGCATCCTGTCCACCTCTTCCAGCACGGCAATGGCATCTTGCGCCTTGCTGAAATCTCCTCCTGTAAGCTTATCAAGGGTTGAGAGTGTCACGTCCATACCCTTCTGGGCTGCAACCTTGGCTACGCGTGCTGCAGTACCCCAGATGGGATGGTCAGGAACCAGTGTGGTGATATTGTTCAGGAAATGTTCAGGACCGCGCTTGGTTTCGTCACCCTGTGCGTCTGTGCACCAGCAATTCTTGATGCGTGGGGCTATCGTGGTGAATTCGCCGTTGTTGAATTTGGTGAACCACTCTTGTGAGGTGCTACAGCCCTTGCGATATTCTGGGTCAAGGGAGTTGAACAGGTCGTCCATATACTGCTTGTTGCCCATAATCTTTGTCGTCTTATTGCCGTCCTGGAAGGAAAGCAGAAGGGCTTCTTTGATTAGTTGCTCATCAGATTCGGCCACACCTGAGAGGTAGTTGACGAAGTCTACCGCTTTTGTCAGAGGGCCTCTCGTGGTGACGCTGGTCAGCACACCGCTGGCCTCCAGTTGGCTGAAGGCCTGCTCATAGCGCTGCTGGTTGTCGAGCAGTTCCGTTAACAGAGTCAGCACCTTGTCTGGGTCGGCATCGGTCATATCGCCACAGAATAGCTCACCCTCCCAGTTCTTACTGAAGAGCTTGATGGTCTGCAACTTCAGGTTTTCTACCTTGGCGGCATACTCTACCAGCGTCTCCATGTCGCTCATATTCACGTCCTTGCGCAACGAACTATAGGAGCCAGTTCCCCAGCCTGCCCAGTCGCCCTCAGCGCCACCACTGCTATTGTCATCACTCTTGCTGCATCCAGTCAGCAATAATAGTCCCAAAAATGCAAAAAGGAAGAGTTGAAGGCTTTTTGCCAGATTGTGGTTGGAAGGTAGTAACTTTTTCATCGTAGTAGGCTGGGTTAAGAAATCGCACAATGGGGAATAATCCCCCATGTGCGATAGTGGTTTGTTTTAAGAATGTTAGAAATGATAGATAAGGCCAGCGCCCAGTACGAACTGGCCTTTGTAGTGCTCCTTGAAATAGAAGCGGTATTTGGCTTCAGCAGAAATGGCAATCTGATCATTGATAGCATACTGCACGCCACAGCCGAGGTTCAAACCAAAGGCCGACATAGACTCACCGCTATACGTTACGGACTGGTCGCCAATATAATTGTAATTGTTGTCAAAGATGGGCTCATCTATGGTTACATCCTTGGATTTTGTCAACTGGATGGTGGCACCGCCGAAGGGATAGACATGGATGTTGTCAGCCACATTGAACAGATAGTGGAAGTCGAAATCCAGATTGTCGAGATAGCTTAAGCCGTCCTTGAAGTAGAACTCGTCCATCAGGCTCAGGCGCATCTCTTCATTGATACCATACATGATGCGGGCATGGAGACCGAAAGCATTGAAGTCGTCGGCTATCTGGTAAACGATACCAACACCACCCTGCCAGCCTTCATTTGAATAGTCGCTACCATAGCTAGAGGACGACGGTTTGGGGGCAGCAGACTTCTTTGCTGTCGTTGTTGTGGTTTTCTTGGCGGTAGTGGTAGAGGTGTTGCCGCTCTTTCCCAGTACTTTCACTTGTGCTGCTGCAGGCATAGCAATGGCCATTGCCATCAGGAATGCGAATAATTTGATAGTTTTCATAGTTGTATTATTTTAAGATGATTATTTTACTTGGATAATGAGGTATCTGGATGACGACCAGAAGAGCTGCGGATTGGTGATGACCAGTTTGCGATTCTCCTTGTCAATCTTCTCGATGCTGTACGACTTGCGTGGATGGTCGGTCAACAGCTTGGGTGAACGGGTGGGGATGTCCAACTCTGTGAACTGGTAGATATTGACCTTGGTAAAGTCGCCTTTGGGCATGGTTTCTGTCTGCACATGCTTGCGCTTGTCAATATAGCCACCGTCGAGCAGGGCTTCCTTAGTGCCCATCAGCACGTAGGCGCTGGTGATGGTGGCCAACTCTTTCTCCGCTTTGGCTGCACGCTGTTCATACTGGGCACTGCCAGCCATAGCGACATTCAGCTTCTTCTGCAGGTCAGCGATGCTGAAATTCTTCTGTTCGACATCCTGGCGCAACTGGGCAATAACCTTGTCTTTCTCCTCCAACTGGCGTGTCAGGTTGTCGATGAGTCCCTGCATCTTGCTCAAATCAGCACCACGGGCCTTCAGCGAGTCGGTCAGTGCCTTAATCTTGCTGCGCTGCTCGGTGAGGGTGTTGGCAAGAGTCTCCAGATGTGACTTCAGTTGCTCCTTGTCTAACGAAGTGCCCTCATTGCCGCCATTGTTGAAAATCATGTTTTCTTGCTGGGCAATGGCATTCATGCCGTCAGACATCGTGGTAACGAAGGTGGTCATCTCCTGCAGACTGTTCTGCTGCTGTTGGTTCGCCTGGCGTAGCGAGTCGATGGTCTGTTCTAATGCGCTGGTATCTGTCTTGCCACCACATGCGGTCAATAACAGGAGGGCCATGAGCGTGGCTCCTGATAGCTTGAAAAATGTTTTGATCATAATATTTATTGTTGGTTATTAGCAATTATTTTCGCAAAGATAGGGAATAATTGCCGATATGCCCCTAACAATAACAGAAAAACGACTAACAATAATTGTTTTGTTAGCCGTTTTCCTTTTTAGGACTCAGGTAATGTCTGTAGCCATTCCTTGGGCGTCATACCCGTGTGCGCCTTGAATGTTCGGAAGAAGGAGGTCTCGTTGGCAAAGCCTGATTTGATATAGACCTCGGTCATTTTGATGTCAGGTTGCTGGCGCAGCAGCTGTTGGGCGTAAGTCACGCGATAGGTATTGATGAAGTGCACAAAGGTGATGCCGCGCGTGGCTTTGATGCTTTCAGAAATGTAGCGGCTGTTGGTGGCCAGGAGGGTTGCGACATCAGAGACTTTCAGCTCGCAGTTGAGGAAAGGCTTCTGCTCTTCCATCAGCAGACAGATGCGCTGCATCAGCAGTTCACTGGCGGCAGATTGGCTTCTCTCCTCTGTGTGGGAAGTGTCTTCCTGCGAATCGGTGCTACCTTTCTTCTTGGAGTGTCGTAGGAAGAAATAACCCAGCAGCAGGACAAGAAGAAGGACTGGCAGAATGAGCCAGAGCCATGAGAAGGAGGTGCTCTCTGTGGTGGTGTTGCTGTCAAGCCGCAAGAGAAGAACCGTGCTGAATGGTCGGAAGTTGTTGCTGACCTTCCCGTTAGAGACGTTCCCGTTCTTTCCCCCTGTCAACAGGATGTTGCCGTCTTCAGTAAGCACAGGCAGGTCGCCGCCCGCATTGTCTATGGGGTCTGTATAATAGAGGGTCATTGGTGTTGGCTCTTGTCCGTACTTGATGCTGAGAACGTAGTGGCGGCAAGTGTTGTCAATACCTACCAGATAGGCGTGGTGGGTCTTGCGATTGACGATGATGGGGGAATTGTATTTGATGGCGCCCCACTTACTCTTCATCGGAATAGGTGCCGTAGTGGGCAGAATGGAGAAAATGGTGTCTTGCACCTGCGCAATAGCTACTTGCCCGTCTTGGTCTATGATGGGGAAGAGATATGTATAGAGGTTGCGTGACTCGTCGCCAACGAAGCAATTGTCGCAGTTGAAAGGCATGTCGTGGAACAAGGGTTTCCAAGTCTCAAACAATGGGGGACGGAAAGACTCGCCATGCAGCTGGTCAACGATAATGGTGTCAAGGGGTTGCCCGTGCGTATCCATACCACTAAATATAAGGGCATTGGTTTTTGACGTGCGGAAAATATAGGGTAGGGTTCGCTGCTGACTGACGTTCTTGAAGTGTGTAAACGTCTCGTTGCCGTCATACTTCTCAATGGTGTCGTCAGCATACCAGTTGCCAGAGATAATAACTTGCCCGCCGGCCATTTCTATGGCACGTGCTGAGACGCGCTTCTGCACCAGACAACCAAAACCGTCGAAAGTGTGGTAGATGGGGTCGTACTTCTCAACTACGAACGTCTGGCCAATGCCCAGATGCTTCTCGAAGCCACCACCTATGAGCACTTTCCCTGATTTTAAGATGACGGAAAAACCACCGTCGTGATTATAGACGGTCTGCAGCAGATGCCATTTCCCATCCTTATAATATTCAGCCGTTGGGGTGGGTATGAATCCGGATGTGTGTCCGCCAAAAATGGTCAACTCTCCGTTGACATAGCAGACGTTGTGTCCACTGCGAGGAATATTCAGATCGGGCAGCCGTTCGGTAGAAATCTTTTCCAGACGGCAAGTGGCGCCCTCGTCAGAATCCGCGGAAACACCAGCCCATAGGGGAGTACTGGCAAGCAGAATGCTGACCTGCAGAAGACGAATATATAGAAGGTTAATCGTTTTCATCACTGCAAAGGTAGTAAAAAAGCGGGGTGCACATACTTACAAAAATAAAAAAATGACTAACAATGCAAAAATTGTTAGTCATTTTGAGATGAGATAATCATTTTCTGCTGTAAAAAATTGCGTTATTGGGAGAAATGTTGTATATTTGCAGCTGAGAACGCTTAAATACTATGAATATACTATGAAAAGAAAAACTGTATTATTGTCGCTTGTGGCTGTGGCGTTTGCTGTCACAGCATGTAAGACACACTATGAGGTGGCTTCCATCCAGCGCACGCGTATAGTGGTGGACAACCGTTTTGACAGACAGCCCGACCAGCAGGCTGCTGATTTCCTGAAACCGTATAAACACGTGGTGGACAGCGTGATGGGTCCCGTGGTAGGACACTCGGCGAAGTATATGACTGCCCAGCGCCCTGAGGGTACGCTGAGCAATCTGCTGTCGGACGTCCTGGTATGGGCTGCGAAGGACTATGGCGAGAAGCCCGACTTCGGCGTGTATAACATGGGTGGTGTGCGTGCCGACCTGCCTAAGGGTGTTGTGACCTATGGTGACGTGCTCGACATTGCACCCTTTGAGAACAAAATTGCCTTCGGCACGATGACAGGTGCCGACGTGCTGGAGTTGTTCGGACAGATGGCTGCAGTAGGCGGCGAGGGTGTGAGCAGTTCTGTACGCTTGGTAATAACGAAGGACGGCCGTCTGGAGAGTGCCACCATCAACGGTGAACCTGTGGACCCCGCAAAGAGCTATCGCCTGACGACGATTGACTACTTGCTGGGTGGTACCGACAAACTTGAGGCGCTGAAGAAGTGTACCAACGTGAATGCACCGAAGGACGCCAGCAACAATTCGCGCTTTGTCATCATGAACTACTTCCGCAACATGGAGAAGCAGGGCAAGATGGTGGATGCCGAGATTGAAGGACGAGTGGTAGTAAAGTAACGGTTAAGGGTTAACGGTTAAAGGTTCAAGAAGTTTAAGAAATTCAAGAATTATGAAAGCAAGATATATCCTTATTATATTAATGGCGCTGGTGTCGCTCAGCGGACAGGCCAAGAAGCATAAGCAGTTAGTGATTCTGCATACGAACGATACGCATTCGGCTATCTTCCCCATCAATGCGCAGCTGCCCGATACGGTGAAAGCTGGCCGCGGTGGCTTCCTGCGTCGCATAGCGATGCTGAAAGAGGAGCGTGCCAAGCATCCCGACCTGCTGTACTTCGATAGTGGCGACTTCTTCCAGGGCTCGGCCTACTTCACCATGTTCAAGGGCGAAGTAGAGATCGGACTGATGAACCAGATGGGCATTGATGCTTCGACCATTGGTAACCACGAGTTCGACTTCGGACTGGAGAATATGGCGGAACAGTTCAAGAAGGCAAAATTCCCCATTCTGTGTGCGAACTACGACTTCACGGGTACCGTGATGGAGGGTGTCACGAAGCCTTGGATTGTCATCAAGCGCAATGGAGTAAAGATTGGTGTCTTTGCCGTCTGTCCGAAGATGAAAGGACTGGTCAGCGACAAGAACTGCGTGGGCGTGAAGTACCTCGACCCTGGCAAGGTGGCCTTAGAGACGGCGACCATGCTGAAGGAGCAGAAGAAATGCGACATCGTGATCTGCATCTCGCACCTGGGCTGGAATAGCAATCGTGGCGAGGACGACCAGTACATGATTGAGCGCTCGCGCAACATCGACCTGGTGCTGGGTGGCCATACGCACACCTACATGCCTCAGTTAGAGCACTGGAACAACTTGGACGGCAAGCCCGTGCCTGTTGACCAGAACGGCAAGTCGGCCTGCTTCGTCGGCAAGATGGTGCTTGACTTGAAATAGTCGTGAGAGGAGCGGTTTTTCCGCTTATTCAAAGTAGAACGTAAGGACAATCATTTTAGACTGCGCGCCGCTAACCGAACTGGCATAAGTACGAAGGTTGGCGTCGCGTAGTTCGTTGACGTGGTTCTTATCCAGCACGTCGCCCAGTCCGAAGCAGAACTTCAACTCCGGAATCAGCTTGAAGAAAGGCAGGTAGAAGTCGCAGCCAACGCCCACCTCGGCCATCGTGTTGAAGCGCTTCAGGCGTATCATGTCCTGCTCGCCACTCGTCAGATTCATCATCGCATTCACACCCGCCATAATGTAAGGACGGTGGTTGTTCCAGCGCGGAGCGGCAAACTTCAGGTCTATGGGAAGAGAGACGTAGGTGTTCTTCATGTCCTGCGTCTTGCGTGCAAGCTGACCCGTCTCGTCCTTCTCCTTCATATTTAATAAGGTGAGATGCTTGGCACCGAAGTGCATGGTGGGGGTGACGCGCAGCGAGAAATTGTTAGACAGGCGCAACTCACCCAGCACGCCCACCGAGAAACCTGCTGTCCAGCGGTCGGCATCGCAAAGTACGTAACGCTCCTGCATCACGCCGTCCTCGTCCTCCATCATGTGAGGACCCACCTGGTCGAACTCCAGGTCCTGCAGGTGCATACCTACCAGGATACCGAAGTGCATGGGGCGCAGGTCAATATAGGGCTTATGCTGCACGTGGCGGTCCTGCTGGGCCATAGCTGTGAGCCCGCAGAACAGCAGTAATATAGTGGCAATTTGTTGTTTCATATGCATAGCTTATAACGCACGAAGACGGCCATTTATTATTTCGACTACGTATAAATTATGAAAATAACTCACCAAAAGTAGGTATTATTCAAGAAAAATCCCTACCTTTGCATCACAAACAATAAGTAATTTAATTCATTCAACTAAACAAATTAAGATTATGGCATACGTAATTGGTGACGACTGCATCGCATGCGGTACATGTATCGATGAGTGCCCCGCTGGAGCAATCTCTGAGGGCGACAAGTATTCAATCAACCCCGATGTCTGCACAGAGTGTGGCACATGCGCTGACGTTTGTCCGTCAGAGGCTATCAGCCTTCCCTAAGGAATATTGCTGATTTTTATGTGGTTAAAGAAATGGGCTGTCCAAATGGGCAGTCCATTATTTTTTTTCTGTAAAACAAGGAGGAAAATTTGGAAATGTCAGGGAAAAAGCGTAAATTTGTAAGCTCATAATACGACTAACTATGACATGACGAAAAACAAGTAACAGAGATATGAGAACCAAACGACTATTTACCCTGGCCTTGACGGCCATGCTAACTGCAACAACAATGACTGCACAATCCCCTAAACTGCGCGCCGATAATATCGACGAAGTGTTGAAGGCAATGACCTTGGAAGAGAAAGCCCAACTGCTGGTGGGCGGTGGTAACGACGCTTTTGTAGGTTCTGGAGCCATGATGGGCCACCAGAAGAAACTGGTGCCTGGTGCTGCCGGTATCACAGTGGCTATTCCGCGACTGGGCATCCCTGCTACGGTACTGACGGACGGTCCTGCAGGTGTACACATCGATCCTACGCGCGAGGGCGACTCAAAGACGTACTATGCTACAGGATTCCCTGTCGGCACGTGCCTGGCTTCTACGTGGAATACCGAGTTGGTGGAACAGGTAGGAAAGGCCATCGGTAACGAGACACTGGAGTATGGCTGTGACGTGATACTGGGTCCTGGACTGAACCTGCACCGCAATCCGCTGTGTGGCCGTAACTTCGAGTACTACTCAGAAGACCCCGTGGTGACAGGACTGATAGGCGCCGCTGTGACGAAAGGTATCCAGAGTCAGGGCGTGGGCGTGTCGGCTAAGCACTTTGCCGTGAATTCGCAGGAGCACAATCGTACAAAGGTAGATGAGCGCGTGTCGCAGCGTGCCCTGCGTGAGCTCTACCTGAAAGGCTTCGAGATTGTCGTGCGCCAGAGCGATCCGTGGACCGTCATGTCGGCATATAATAGGGTGAACGGTCTTTATGCTCAGGGCAACAAAGACCTGCTGACCACCATCCTGCGCGATGAGTGGGGCTTCAAGGGTATCGTCATGACTGACTGGATTGGAAAACGTAATGGCCTGCCCACCGAGATGGAGGTGGAGGCTGGCAACGACCTCATGACGCCAGGCTATCCTGCGCAGGCCAAGGATATCGTAGATGCTGTGAAGGCTGGTCGCCTGGATATGAAGTATGTGGACCAGAACGTGCGCCGCATGCTGGAGTATATCGTCAAGACGCCCCGTTTCAAGGGCTACCAATACAGCAAGCCCGACCTGGATGCACACGCTAAGGTGACGCGCCAGTCATCGACCGAGGGTATGGTGCTGTTGAAAAACAATGGCGTACTGCCCATCCGCAATCTGAAGACGGTGGCGCTGTTTGGCGTCAATAGCTATGACTTCCTCTCTGGTGGTCTGGGTTCTGGTTGTGTCAACGTGCCGTATGTTGTCGATATGGTGCAAGGTCTGAAGAATATTGGTGTGAAGACCACGCCGTTGCTGACAGAGATATACCAGAACTACGTGAAGTATGCGAAGGTGAAGCTGAAGGCCGACAAGAACCCGATGATGTGGTTCCTCGATCAGGGACAGCCCAAGCTCGACGAGATAGAAATCTCTGAGCGCTGTGTGGCCCACGAACTGAAGGAGGCTGATGCAGCGATTATCACCATCGGTCGTCAGGCTGGTGAGGGCGTTGACCGCAAGATTGACGGCGAGTTCAACCTGTCGCAAATGGAGCAGGACATGATATTCCGCGTGAGCACTCAGTTCCGTGCTGCCGGCAAGCCTGTGATTGTAATTATCAACTCAGGTAGTGTGATAGAAACCACTTCGTGGCGCGACCGCGTGGACGCTATCCTCTGTGCCTGGCAACCTGGTGAGGAGGGCGGCAACAGCGTGGCCGACGTGCTGACGGGTAAGGTGAACCCCAGCGGTAAGCTGACGATGACGTGGCCGATTGCTGCTACTGACCATCCGTCAACTAAGAATTTCCCGCAGGAGATGGATATGTACACCTATCAGAATATACTGGGCTGGGGTGGTAGCGTGCCCAACGAGGACTTTACCAACCACGAGGAAGATATCTATGTGGGCTACCGCTATTTCGACACCTTCCAAAAGGAGGTGGCCTATCCTTTCGGCTATGGTCTGAGCTACACCACCTTTGAGATGAAAGATGAAAAATTAAAGATGAAAGGTGACCGCATAGAGGTCTCTGTCACCATCAAGAATACAGGTAATATGGCTGGTAAGGAAGTGGCACAGCTCTACGTTACTGCTCCCAAGGGTAAGATAGAAAAGCCTGCTCAGGAGTTGAAGGGCTTTGCCAAGACCCGAGAGTTGCAGCCTGGCGAGAGCGAGACGCTGACGATGACACTGCAGAAACGCGACCTGGCGTCGTTCGATGAGGCTGGCTCGCAGTGGATCACGGAGGCTGGTCAGTATCTCTTCAAGGTGGGTAACTCCAGCCGCGACATCAAACTGACAGCATCTCTGAAGCTGACGGAATATACAGAGGCCACCCACAATGCGATGGCTCCCAAACAACCTCTCAACCTGTTGAAACAAAAGTAAATATGAAACATATCTTATTATCCCTATTCGCTATCGTTGCTACCCTCAGCGCCCATGCTGAGGATGGCCACCAGTTGTGGCTGCGCTACCAGCCCATTAACAAGGCAAAGGTTATCTGTGACAGCAAGTCGCCTACTATCGCGATTGCCAAGCAGGAGTTGGAAACTTATTATAACGGTGCACAGATTGCTCTGAAGCTCGATGCCACGATGCCCGACGACGACGGTTATCGTTTCGACGGTTCAACACTTTCAGCACGTCGTGAGGCTGGTCTGCTCTATGGCACCTACGCCCTGCTGCGCGGTGACATGAATATGGAGTCGCACCCCATGTACGACCTGCGCCTGCTGAACCATTGGGACAACCTCGACGGAAGCATTGAGCGTGGTTATGCGGGCGAGAGCATCTTCTGGAAAACAGAAAACAACCAGCTTGTAACTTTCAATACTCAACTCATTGAGGAGTACGCTCGCGCTAACGCTTCTATCGGTATTAACGGTACGGTACTGAACAACGTCAATGCGTCGCCCAAGATGCTGACGGCTCCTTATCTGAAGGAGGTGAAGAAGATAGCCGACATTCTGCGCCCTTATCATATCAAGGTGTACCTGTCTATCAACTTCGCTACGCCAATGGCGCTGGGCGATACCAAGACGGCTGACCCGCTGGACAAGAGTGTGGCTAAGTGGTGGCAGAAGAAGGCCAAGGAAATCTATAAGCTCATTCCAGACTTCGGTGGTTTCCTGGTGAAGGCGAACAGCGAGGGACAGCCTGGCCCTGGCGATTACAAGCGCACGCATGCCGATGGTGCCAATATGCTGGCTGATGCGCTGAAGCCTTACAAGGGTATTGTGATGTGGCGTTGCTTTGTCTATGGCGCCAACCACAAAGGTGAAGACCGCGTGAAGCAGGCCGTGTCGGAGTTCAAGCCCTTGGATGGCCAGTTCCGCGACAACGTGATTCTGCAGACCAAGAACGGTCCGCTGGACTTCCAGCCCCGTGAGCCATACAGTCCTATCTTCGACCAGATTAAGCAGACACCCAACATGGTGGAGTTGCAGATTACGCAGGAGTACCTAGGACAGTCGCGCCACCTCGTCTATCTGGCACCTATGTGGCAGGAGTTCTTCTCACAGGTCAATCCCAAGCAGTTGAGGGGTATTGCCGGTGTGGCAAATATCGGACTCGACAAGAACTGGTGTGGCCACCATTTCTCACAAGCAAACTGGTATGCCTTCGGCCGACTGGCGTGGAACCCACGACTGGACAGCGACAAGATTGCCCGTGAGTGGCTACAGCAGACGTTTACCCGCAATCCGCAGTTTGTGAACACAATGGCGCAGGTGATGGCAGAAAGTCGTGAGGCTTGTGTGGACTACATGATGCCGCTGGGCCTGCACCATATCTTCAAGTTCGACCACCACTACGGTCCTGAGCCCGACGGTTTCATCAAGAGCTATCCGTTGGAGTGGTGCCCCGTTTATTACCATAAGGCCGACAAGCAGGGCGTGGGTTTCGAGCGTTCGTCGAAGGGAACGGATGCCGTCAGCCAGTATCGCAAGGAACTCGCGCGTATTTATGATAATATCAATACGTGTCCTGAGAATCTGCTGTTGTGGTTCCACCATGTGCCCTGGACGTACAAGATGAAGGACGGCTCAACGCTTTGGGAGTCGTTGCAGTTCCACTATAATCGTGGCGTCCTCACGGTAGAGACGCACCATAATATCTGGCACAACAAGATGCGCCACTATATTGACGAACAGCGCTGGCGTGAGGTTGATGAGCGCCTGCACCATCAGGTGGAGAACGCCCGTGAGTGGCGCGACACGTGCCTCAAGTATTTTGGACAATTTGCTAACGAATAAACAGGAAATGAAACACACTTTGCTTCTCCTCTTGGCGTGTATGACACTTGCTGTAGAGGGTAAAGAGATAAACGTCAAGTCGCCCGACGGCAAACTGGCGGTGACCGTCAATGACGAATATGGAGTACTGAACTATCGCGTCAGCTATATAGGCCAGACCATCCTGAAACCATCGGCACTGGGACTGAAAGCAGACATTGGCGATTTTACGCGTGGACTGGCCTTCAAGGAGATGAAGGAAAGCAGCATCGACAAGACCTACTCGATGACGCGCACCAAAGCGTCGTCGGCACATTATGTGGCTCGTCAGGCCGACCTCACTTACACCAATAGCGAGGGGCAGCCAATGACCATTACCTTCTGTGTGTCGAACAACGATATTGCTTATCGCTATTCGTTGCAACCCAAGGGCGAAAGCCGTCTGTCGGCAGTTATCTATAATGAGACATCGGCCTTTAACTTCCCTGAGGCTACAACGACGTTTCTGACACCACAGAGTCTGCCGATGGTAGGCTGGCAACGCACCAAACCATCGTACGAGGAAGACTACAAGGCTGACAGCCCCATGAATGAGCGCTCGGCCTTTGGCGAAGGCTTTACGTTCCCTTGTCTGTTTAAGGTTCCTGCAGGCTGGGTACTCGTCAGTGAGACGGGTGTAGGTTCTAACTACTGTGCCAGTCACCTGAGCGACTATGAGGCTGGTCGTGGCTATACGGTCACCTATCCTAATATCGGTGAGATGAATGGCCTGGGCTCTCCCTGGGCAGGTATTCCTTTGCCAGGTAGCACACCCTGGCGCACCATTACTGTGGGTACTACACTGAAGCCTATTGTCGAGACTACCATCCCTTACGATGTCGTTGAACCGCTCTACGAGGCCAGCCAGGATTACAAGCCAGGCCGTTACACGTGGAGCTGGCTCATCTGGCAGGACGAGAGTGTGAACTACGACGATCAGGTAAAGATGATTGATGTGTCGGCAAAGATGGGCTTTGAATACGTGCTGGTTGATAACTGGTGGGACAAGCAGATAGGGCGCGACCGCATCGTCGAGCTGAACCGCTATGCGAACAGTAAAGGTGTGAAGCTGCTCTTGTGGTACAACAGTAATGGCTACGCTAACGACGCCCCACAGACTCCGAAGCATTGCATGAACACCGCGCTGGCGCGTAATCGTGAGATGGCGTGGTTGCAGAAACTGGGCATTGCGGGTATCAAGGTCGACTTTCTGGGTTCTGACAAGCAGGAGTCGATGAAACTCTATGAGGACATCCTTGCTGATGCTAACCGCTACGGCTTGCAGGTAGTGTTCCACGGATGTACCATTCCTCGTGGCTGGGAGCGCATGTACCCCAACTACGTCGCTTCTGAGGCTACGCTGGCTTCAGAGAATATCATGTTCAGCGAATATCACGCCAAGCAGGAAGGTTTTGAACTCACTATGCATCCCTTTGCACGTAATGCTGTGGGTTCGTTCGACTGGGGTGGCATTATCCTGAATCATCACATCAGTCGCGACAACAAGAGTCGCCACCGCCGCTATACGACAGATATCTTCGAACTGGCTAGCGGCATCGTCCTGCAGACCAGCGTGAACTGTGTGGCGATGTATCCCAACAACCTACAGGATGTGCCGCAGTTTGAACTCGATTTCCTGCGCCAATTGCCGACTACCTGGGATGAGGTACGCTTCTTGGATGGCTATCCCACGAAGTATGTGGTGCTGGCTCGTCGCACGGGCAGTAAGTGGTATGTGGCAGGTATGAACGGTACGCAGCAGGTGAAGACCCTCCAGCTGTCACTCCCTATGTTTGCAGGTCAGACCGTACAATGCTACATTGACCAGCCTGGCAAGAAGGGGGATAGCACACCTGTGCTGAAGACGTTGAAGGTGGATAAGAAAGGTATTGCGAAGGTTGCCATTCAACCTATGGGTGGACTGATTCTCGTTAAGTAAACGGCAATTCCAGCTGGCCATCGCCCAGCATATTAAACGATTTACGGTGGTATGGCGTAATGCCATACTGCCGTATTGCTTCTCTATGCTTCTTGGTCGGATAACCCTTGTTCGACAGCCAGTCATACTGTGGAAACTCTTCGGCTAACTGGTCCATATAGTCGTCGCGGTAGGTTTTTGCAAGGATAGATGCAGCAGCAATGGAGAGGTATTTGCCGTCACCCTTGACAATGGTGGTATGAGGGATATTGACGGGAGCCCCGTCAACCACAGAACGGTAGGGCTTGAAGCGGTTGCCATCAACGATGATAGCCTCTGGGCGCACCGTTAGCTGGTCGAGGGCACGATGCATAGCGAGTATCGAGGCGTTGAGGATATTGATGCGGTCTATCTCCTCAGGGGAGACGATACCCACAGCCCAGGCTACCGCATCACGCTGGATAATCTCACGCAACTGCTTACGACGACGGTCAGTCAGCTGCTTGGAGTCGTTGAGCTCGTCGTTCTGGTAGTTTTCAGGAAAGATGACGGCAGCAGCATACACACTACCTGCCAGACAACCACGACCTGCCTCGTCACAGCCTGCCTCAACCTTCCCTGTATAATAATGACTTGCTAACATGATATTGAATGTATTATTCGGCGCGACGCATCCACAGATTCAGTTGGAAGATGGCAGGGAGGAGGATGAGCAGCGAGAAGCCCAGCGCCATATAGACGTGCAATTCAGAACCCTTGAACAGGTCAATGAGTTTCATGTCTGGATCTGGATAGAATGCGAACATCACAAAAGCAATGCTGTTGTTGGCCCAGTGGTATGCTACACCAGGCAGAATAGACCCCGTGCGCCAGTACATCCAGCCTAACAAGAGTCCGATAAGAAATGCGTGGGGCATCTGCGCGGGGTTCATGTGTATCACGGAGAACATCACTGCAGAGATGGTGATGGATGCCCACACGGGCAGCTTCTCCGACTTCAGCAGTTCCTTGAGGATGGCACCACGCATCACGATTTCTTCGCTCAGTGGTGCCAGCAGACCAATGACGAAATAGCCCCACGGAGTACCCAAGATGGTGTCAAACGCCTGTTCGGCAAAGTTGGGCAGTTCGGGCATCTGCTCCTGTATCCACATGGAGGGTATGATGGCTCCCATTGCTGCCACGACGCTCCAGGTAAGTACCGTCCAGGGACGTGTGCGCAACCACTTGGGCGACACCTCGGCATAGCGTGTCCAGAGGAAGATGACGATGGTTATGATGCCCACCACGGCTGTTGTCGTGATCAGTTTGGCTGCCGTCTCGTCGCTGTTGCCGGCTATCATGTTCCACAACGTGGTTACGATGGCTCCACCCACCAGTTGGAGACCAATAAAGATGAGTAGATAACTAAGTGCTTTCTTCATGCTAATATCCTTTCTGCCTCAATGGCGTCTTGTTGTAATTGTGCTTTCAGTGCCTCGATGTTGTCGAAGCGTTGCTCTCCGCGCAGTCGTTCGAAGAATGCGACCTGTAGCTGTTGCCCGTAGAGGTTCTCTTTCAGTCTGAAGACGTTGACCTCCAAAGTCTGGCTTTGTCCGTCGAAGGTGGGGCGCATGCCGATATTCATCATGCCGTGCTTCCACTCCACGCTGTTCTCCATCCTGATCTTCACCGCATAGACACCTGTGGCAGGAATCAGTTGGCAATCATCGACAAGCACAAGATTAGCGGTGGGATAGCCCAGTTTTGTACCGATATGCTCGCCGTGTTCCACGCTACCCAGTATCGTATAAGGGTTGCCCAGCAGTTGGTTGGCCTTGCTGATAGCTCCTTCGGCCACCAACTGGCGGATGATAGAACTACTAATTTCACCCTCCTGAGGCAGTTGAAGCACCTCGATGCCCAACTCCTGACCGTAGCGCACATAGTCGTCAAAACCTTCTGTGCGATTGTGACCAAAGCGGTTGTCGTAGCCAGTCAACAACACCTTCACACCCAGTCTGTCGCGCAACTCCTGCTGCATAAATTCGCGAGCGGTCATCTGCTTCAAGGCATCGTTGAACGTCAGTACCTCAATGCGGTCGATGCCCGTCTTCGTCAGCAATAGGCGTTTCTGGTCGAGGGGCGTCAGTGTCTGCGGACCACTCTTGTCGAAGGTGATAGCCATCGACTGCAGCCCACGCTGGCGAGCCTCGTCAACGACGTGCTGCAAAACGAACTGGTGGCCGCAGTGCACACCGTCGAACATGCCGATGGTTGCTACATACCCTATTTCTTGCATAGACGTTCTATCCATCTGTAAATCTCACCCACCCACAATACCAGTGAAGTGCCTCCGATGATAGCTACCCATGTGTTGAATGACAGCGGTACGGTGCGGAACATCCTGCCACCAAAGGTGACTATCGCCCATTGGCCAACCAGCACGAAGAGCAGTACGAAGAGGAAACCCTCGCAGGCCCACAGTCTGCGTAGTGCCGAATGACAGCTGCCCAGTACACGGGCATTGAAGAGGTTCCACCACTGCAGCATGACGAAGATGGTGAAGAAGACAGTAAGTTTTATATCGTCCATTCCTGCTCCTTGCTCAAAATACCATAGCAGGGCAAAGGTAGCTATAAAGAACAGACCTCCAATAGTCAGGATGCCTTGTTTCATAGAACGGGTAATGATGAACGCATCGCTGCTACGTGGTTTTTCCTCCATCACCTCACGAGAGGGCGGTAGTGAGGCCAGTGCCATAGCTGCCAGCGTGTCCATAATCAGGTTCACCCACAGTATTTGGGTAATCGTCAGGGGCATTTCCGTACCGATGAAGGCACCAAAGAGCACCAACAGCAGGGCAGCAACGTTGACGATGAGCTGGAAGAAGACGAAGCGCTGGATGTTCTTATACAGCGAGCGACCCCACATCACAGCATGGACGATGCTGTTGAACGAGTCGTCAATCAGCGTGATATCGCTGGCTTGCTTGGCAACACTCGTACCGGAACCTAACGAGAGTCCTACATGGGCGCGGTTTAGGGCTGGTGCGTCGTTGGTACCGTCGCCAGTGACGGCAACCACCTCGCCTTGTTGTTGCAACAGGCTGACCAGACGCTGCTTGTCAGTAGGACGGGCGCGCGACATCACCTTCAGTTCCTTGACCATTGCTAAGGCTTCTTCATCGCTCAATGAAGCAAACTCAGCACCCGTGATGGTATCTCTCACCTCTGGCTTCTCACCTCTCACCTCTATAATCCCACACTGGCGGGCTATCTCCATCGCGGTAGCTACGGTGTCGCCAGTGACAATCTTCACGTCGATGCCTGCCTCGTGGCACTGGCGGATGGCATCTGGTACTTCTTGGCGCAACGGGTCGCTGATGGCAAAGAGCGCCAGCAGTTGGTCGCCCTCTGCTACCGCCAGCGTGCGCATAGCGTGGTTCTGCCACTCCAAGAGTTGCTGCTCTAAGTCCTTGCGCTCGTCGTCAGCAATAGTGCAACGGGCCATTATAACCTCTGGTGCACCTTTTATATAGATGGTGTCGCCAACGGTTGTTGACATATATTTGCGTTCCGTCGAGAAGGGCTCGCGGGCGGTAATGGGGTTGTCTTCGCGCAGTTGCTGGTAGTCCACACCCTGCTCCGTCATCCAGCGCAGCAGTGCCTGCTCCGTAGGATTGCCCACGTCGTGCGTCGCCGTCGTGTTCAGAGCAATGGCGCGGTATAACATTTCTCTCACCTCTGGTTTCTCACTTCTCACCTCTAATTCTGCCACCGTCATGCGGTTCTCCGTCAGCGTACCCGTCTTGTCCGTACAGATAACGGTCACAGCACCCATCGTTTCTGAGGCCTGCAGCTTACGCACCAAGTTATTCGACTTAAGCATGCGACGCATATTCAGTGCCAGTGCCAGCGTGACGGCCATCGGCAGACCCTCCGGTACAGCCATCACTATCAGCGTGACAGCCATCATAAAGTATCGCAATACGACCTCTACCATTGACAGATAATCGGTCGTGTGCCACAGCGAGTTGGTCAGCAGGTCGTGGACGAGGAAGGCGACGAATGCCGATATGGACAGCCCAAAGCCCACCTTGCTAATCAGCTTGGCCAGTCGGTCCAGCTGGATGTTCAGCGGAGTCTTCACGCCTGTCAGTTCCGTAGCTTGGCGCGCCACATGACCTATCTCTGTCTCGTCGCCAACAGCAGAAACAACATAGCGGCCTGAGCCTCCCATCACCATTGACGAGCGCAACAGCATATCCTTCGGATAAGCCTCGCCTGAGTCCCCCCTCTTTTTGGAGGGGGATAGGGGGAGGCTCTCTTTATTCGTCATCGGTTCTCCCGTCAGACTCGACTCATCGACCTGCAGGTCGGTAGATTCGAAGAGCTTACCGTCGGCAGGCACCTCGTCGCCCGTTTCCACAATGACGACATCGCCTACCACCACCTCTCTGCGTGGTATCTCAACCGTCTTACCCTCGCGGAGCACCTTCACGGGCTGCTCCTCGCCCAACTGGGTGAGTACATCAAACTTGCGGGCAGCATCGCGCTCAAAGATGAAACCTACGGTGGTTGCCAACAGAATAGCAAAGATGATACCCACCGTCTCAATGAAGTCCTGCTTGACGAAAGCCAAGACCAGTGAGACGACAGCGGCTATCAGTAGGATGCGAATCATCGGGTCTCGATACTTCTCCAGATACAGGTGCCACATCGACTGCCTCTTAGGCGGAGTCAACACGTTCTCTCCATGTTCGAGGCGGCTCTTCTCCACCTCTATCGTTGTTAATCCTTGTCTTTTTACTTCCATAATTGCCTGCAAAGGTACGATTAAGTGAGCAAAAAGCAAAAGAAAAATGTGTTTTCTTTTATTTTTTCGAATGAAAGTACCTTGACCAAGGGTCAAAGTTACAATAAAATGTTAAAAACAGCAAATTCTTTAATCTTTAATCTTTAATCTTTAATCTTTTTAGTATCTTTGCACCCGCTTAACAAGAAAGCACCGGACTTGTAGCTCAGTTGGTTAGAGCAACAG